>Ga0209631_10000663_pt1 | contig 46812 bp, 36 predicted proteins | sample COG_08_FD_184752 | JGI IMG/M metagenome (GOLD analysis project Ga0209631, IMG submission 184752) | Pelagic Microbial community sample from North Sea - COGITO 998_met_08 (SPAdes) (version 2) | ecosystem: Environmental > Aquatic > Marine > Neritic zone/Coastal water | place: Helgoland, sampling... | reverse complement strand
GCTTGTGCCACCTGCGATGACGGCATTCAGAACGGTGACGAAACGGACATTGACTGCGGCGGTTCTTGCGTGGCTTGTGCCACCTGCGATGACGGCATTCAGAACGGTGACGAAACGGACATTGACTGCGGCGGTTCTTGCGTGGCTTGTGCCACCTGCGATGATGGCATTCAGAACGGTGACGAAACAGACATTGATTGCGGCGGTTCAAATTGTGAGCCATGCGAAACAGGACCGTGCACCTACGGTACAGTTGACGTGGCTTCGTTCGAAAGCGGTTGGGGAATATGGAACGATGGCGGGTCCGACTGCCGCAGAGCGAGACAAGATCGCAGTTATGCAAACGGCACCTACTGCGTTCGATTGCGGGACAACACCTCTTCGTCGGTAACGTACACGGATGTGCTGAGCTTGGCAGGATTTGAGGAGTTGACAGTGAACTTCAGGTTCATTGCGTCGAGCATGGAAAATGGCGAGGACTTTTTCCTTGAGGTATCCACCAATGGGGGGGCTTCATTTGAAAGTTTTGCGAATTACGCGCGAGGGACGGATTTCAATAACAACACCGTATACAATGAAGAGGTCGTCATTCCAGGTCCATTCTCCGCTTCCACCGTCGTTCGGTTCCGATGCGACGCGTCTGGAAACAACGACAAAATTTACATCGACGACATTGAAATTACAGGGTGTGTTGAAGGCGGCCGTTGGGGAGATCCCTTGGTGGAATCAAGCTTCGTTGAGACTGAATCCGTCGAGATCATGCCATTCGGAAGTGCTGTTTTATATCCGAATCCGACAAGCGAATCCATTCAATTGGATTACGAGCTGGCCCGAGATATGGAGGTTGAATATGGTGTAATGGATATGCAGGGCCGTGTGCTTGTGCAAGAACGCAAGACAGCCTCCGCGGGAGAACAAACATGGAAATTGCGAGTCAATGACTGGTCACAAGGGACGTATATCATGTACATCCAATCGATGGATGGCCGTCTTACCAAGCGCTTCATGATCCAGCGTTGATGTTAACGCTGAATTGGATTGAAGGGCCAAAGCAATTGCTTTGGCCCTTTTTTCTTGTCAAATTGCAATACGATGCGTTCATGCCTCCTTCTTATGCACTCCTGCAGAATTCCCGGACACGGTGTCACCTTCCTCATTGGGTTCATCTTGTCAGCGTTTCTTTTCGCATGTGATTCCGGTTCACCTGAAACGAGAGAAGCGCAGGATCTGGAATCACTCCCCATGGATTCTTCATTCGATTCGGGGCCTCGATTGTTGGTGCTCGGGGTCGCTCAAGATGGTGGAATGCCGCACATGGGATGTAAAAAAGCATGCTGTCGAAACCCGTTTTTGCGCTCAGCTTCCGCCCGATCAGTGGTCAGCCTTGGTCTGGTTGATGACGACGGAGTGGATGCAAAAGGGCTCCTGTTTGAGGCCACTCCGCAATTGACCCAGCAGTGGGATGTCTTGAGCGAATGGGGGCAACTTCAAATTGAGGATGTCTCGATCTTTTTAACCCACGCGCACATCGGTCATTACAGTGGATTGATGTTTTTGGGCCGTGAAGCGATGGGGGCAAATGCGGTTCCGGTCTTTGTCATGCCAAAGTTTCGAGCATTCCTCCAATCCAATGGACCGTGGAATCAATTGGTTGAATTGGGAAATATTGTTTTACGTGGACTGAAGGAGGGAGAGACATTGCAAGCGACGTCGCGCATCGATGTCACTCCATTGACGGTTCCTCACCGAGACGAATATTCAGAAACGGTGGGATTTCGAGTCCAGGGTCCTAAGCGGTCGTTTTTATTCATTCCTGACATCAATAAATGGGACGAATGGGACCGCACGTTGCGGGATGAATTAAGCAGGGTGGATCGGGCTTACATTGATGCGACATTTTTCGATGCTTCCGAAGTTGGTCATCGCGATATGTCGGAGATTCCCCATCCCTTCATGGTGGAAACGATGGGAATGTTGGATTCTCTTCCAGAGGAAGAACGAAATAAAGTGCATTTCATTCACATGAATCACACCAACCCATGCTTGAATCCCGAATCCGATGCTTTTGAGGCTGTAATACAGGCGGGATATCACATTGCACAAGAAGGAGATGAGTGGAGTTTATAGACGTTGCACGAACACTGCAAAGCATTTCGTAACTTCCCATTATGAGCTCATTCTTTTCAATAAAGTGGCTTTTTGGGATTGCCTCCGTTGTGATGGTTTTCAGTCTGTGGGGGTGCAATAAGGAGGAATCCGCTGCCGAAGAAACAACCATCGAAACGTCGGAAATTGAAGTGCCGTCGCTGCCCGATCAGGTTTTTGGGTACAGTGATTTGGTATTTCCAGCGGCCTGGTTGCAAGATCCGGCGTTACAGTTGTTTGGAGGTTTCGGCTCAGACATTGCGGTGACCGATCATGGTGCAACACTGGGTAGGGTCTTGTTTTACGATGCTCAGTTATCGCAGGATGGGACGGTTTCATGCTCGACGTGTCACGCACAGGAACGTGCATTTACGGACGGTCAAACGAAGTCGGTAGGCGTTTCAGGCAATGAGACGCATCGAAATGCCATGGCGCTGTTCAATGTAGGATATCAACGCCGTTTGTTCTGGGACGTGCGCACGATCGGCATCGAAAATCAGGTATTGCAACCGATTGAGCATCCCGATGAAATGGCCATGGATTTGGATGAATTAACGGAGAGGTTGACGGGCATGGAGCATTACAAAGCGCTGTTTATCGATGCCTTCGGAGATGAAGAAATCACTGAAGATCGGATAGCGAGTGCGCTGAGCCAATTTGTGTTGTGTATGCATTCCTATTCTTCGCGTTTTGATGCGGGTTTAGAGAATGATTTCAGCCATTTCACTGCAGCAGAAGTGCTCGGTAAGGATATTTTCTTCAACGGTGATTCCCGATGCAATCAATGCCACAGTGGTAAAAACCTGTTCTCAACGCAGCCCTTTATCAATGGCTTGGAAGTTGATTATGCGGCATCGGGAGATGCGGGCGTGGGGGCGTTGACCAATGACCCGTTTGATGACGGACGATTCAAAACAGTCTCTCTGAGAAACATTGGTTTGACTGCTCCATACATGCACGATGGCCGTTTTGCCTCGCTTCGGGATGTAGTCGATTTCTATAGCGATGACATCCAACCGCACGCCTATTTAGATGAGCGTTTGGGGGTGGCTGGGTTTGGTGTGCCAGGGCAAGCGCCGTATCAATTGAACCTGACAGAAGAAGAGAGAGAAGGCTTGGTCGCTTTTTTGAAAACATTCAATGACACCATCATGCCCACGGCTGAGTGGCTGAGCGATCCTTTTTAACCGATTCTTTATCCGAGGAGATTTGTCTATCTTGCTGGGACTAGCCCCATTGATTTGCAGCAAGTTAAAATTCAATTCATTCCAGCTTTTTTGCTTATCGCTCTATTTGCAGGTGCTGTGGTGAATCCACTTTGGTCGCAATCCATAAGTGACTGCGATGGAGCGGTGGTTCTCTGCGGTGATTTGTACACGGAAACAGATGCCACGCTGAATACGGGCGATGTGTATGAGTTCACGGGACTGTGCAATGGGAATTTAGAGCAAAGCAGTTTGTGGTACACGTTCACCGTGCAGCAGGCAGGATTGTTGAGCTTTATCATAGACCCTCTGAATCCGATGGATGATTATGACTGGGGACTGTTTGACATCACGACCGGGGGATGTGACGGAATTGGGTCCCAACTGCTTTCGCCTGAAGTTGGGTGCAATTCGTATGGAGTGGCTGCTCCGGAGCCCAATGGGGCGACAGGGGTTTCGACCGCCAACGGCGGTACCGGATCTTCCAACGGTCCGGGCAATTTCAACGGCCCGCCTTTCAATGCGGACATACCAGTAGATGTGGGGCAAACGTACGCGTTAGTCGTCATGAATTGGACCAATTCGTTGGAAGGCTATGAAATCGATTTCGGTCAATCGACTGCGAGCTTGTACGATGAAAGTCCGCCTTTGATCGACAGCGTGCAAGTGGTGGATTGCGAATTGAGCACCTTTGATGTCTACTTGACTGAATATGTCAATTATGAAACGGTCACCATCGAAGATTTTGAGTTGGTTGGCCCTACCGGTTCGGTGTATTCGTTTTCTTCTGTGGTTGGACTTGAGACAGTCAATGGCTACAACCAAATTTTGAGGCTCACGCTGGACGGTACAATTGACATGAGTGGAAGCTACACCCTGCACGTTACGGATGCAGCGGGTTCAATTGCCGATGCTTGCGGGAATTTAGGTGAAGGTTTTTCGGAGGTGGAATTGACAGCATTGGATCCACCTTTGGGCTGGGACGAATTGGAGGTCCTCCTGTGTCCCGATGACGTAGCCAGCTTATCGGTGAACTCGGTGGTACAGCAACCCGAAGGCACCGACTATACGTACATCTGGGCATATGACCTGGCAGGTGCACCAACCGTGGGCACAGGCCCAGGAATTGAAAGCATGGGCGACGGGCTGTATGACGTCACCATTTCGACATCTCCACCCTGCTACAGCGCAATAGGCTCATTCTTCGTGGTCACTGAAGACTGCAGTCTCACCGTACCTAACGTTATAACGCCGGATAACGGTGACGCGTTGAACAATGCGTTCTTTGTGGACGGCTTAGATCAGTACCCAGGCAGCACGGTCCACATTTACAATCGCTGGGGAGATCTGGTTTTTACTTCCGCAGACTTCGGTTCTACCGCGGGCTGGGACCCCTCATCTGAACAAGCCTCCGAGGGCACCTATTATTACGTATTGCGCATCCTTCGAGGCCAAGACGAGCTTAGCGTTATCTCCGTCGCTGGCGAAACGCTTCATCCCGCCAATGGGAATCCCTTTCTCGAACTTAACGGCTCTTTTTCGCTGCTGCGTAAGAAGCGTTAAGTTTTGTGTCTTATTGAATCACCAACCGCGTAGGCAAACTGTCACCGTACGTGGCCAAGTAAACGCCCGCTTGCAAGTGGCCAATGGACAGCTGTTGGGTGGAGGTGAGGATTTGCTTCTCCCAGACCATGCGACCGCTTGCATCACGCAATTGCAGCCATTGTCCGATGACCTGTTCATCCTCAATTTTCACTGAAATCATGTCGCTCGCTGGGTTCGGAAACAAGGTGCATACCGTTGCAGTCGTAGCCATGTCCTGCATGCCAACTCCCATGCCGTTGAGCAAACCAACGAATTCCTGGTAATACATATTCGCTATCCGTTCGTCATGGATGATCAACGTATTTTCATCGTTGTTGGTTTCTGCTGTGGTCGACCAGTTGTGTGAGCCCGTTACGACCGTCGGGTCGGAGAGGACTTCACTGTGGTCAACGATGGCATATTTATGATGCAACTGACCTGAAATCCCTTGATGGGAATAAATTTCAATGCCCGCATCCAGCAAGCCCTCGTATTCTGAGCCGGTGTCATTGATGTTCTCCATCGCACCTTGCGGATTGATAAAAAGGCTCGACCCCGCTTCGATAACCGCTGCACCGAGATCATTTCGTGTGAAGCTCAACACAGCAAATGATAAGTCGTAATCTGTCGATTCAACGGCCTCGAGAATGGCAGCAGTGGTGCCATCAGTTGGAGAGAAGTACAATTCAATTTCGGATCCTCCAACAATGAACTTACGCGGAGTATTGATGGTTTTGGCTGCGCCAAATTTGGAGTTATTGGGATCAGGATCCATGCTCGTCGAACCCCACATTTCCTCAAATTCAAGACGATAGGCTCGGGCCAGGCTCTGGTCACCCACGATGATGACATTGTTGGGATCGGTATTGAGGTTGCCCGTTGTGAAGTTGGTTGATCCGGTCAAAACAAAGGCGTTTTCGGTGTCATCCGCATCGCCGATGATGAACTTGTTGTGCATTCCGCTTCCTTCTCCGTCCGTTCGAAAGAGGACCGGCATGTCGTCGTCGATGGCACTCAATCCGAGGTTGGCATTTTGTCCTTCTGCTATGTACCGAACTTGAACACCATTCGAAATGGCCGTATTGATGGCTTGTTCAATGGCGGAGTTGTTGATGTTGTAAGCGGCGATTTCCAGGGTGTTTTGAGCCGAGGTAATGTAGGCGGCTATGGTGTCATTGGTATTCGTGCCTAAGGCTTGTGCATCTTCTATTGTAGCCACGCTATTATCCACCTGTGTCGTGAAGTAAGCACGGATGTACCCGGGCGATTCGGAAACGGTGGCATACGGACGAATGGTGGATGCGGTGGAGTCCTCACCTGCAATGGAGATGACGCGGGCGTAGTAAATTGTACCAGGTGCCAAATCTGACAAGGCAATGGCGTGCTCAAGTACTTGGGTGTCATCTACGATTTCCATTCCCAATTCAGTGGTTAATCCATACTCAACATGAGAATCACCTAACACGTCTGTGTTCCAAGTCAGGTCAAATCCTGTGGTTGTGATGTTGATTTGATCGACTTGCGCACTGAGGTTGATGGCCGAAGTTGGGACGAGGTCTTCATTTCCTCGGGGCAACAATTGGTACCCACCAAACCCGTCAAATGTAAACTGAGAAACGATTCCGTAAAGATTGACTTCACCGGCTGGCAGGACTTGTCCGACCAACTCATTGTCGTTGCGGACATAAATGATGCCGTCATCTCCATTTGCATTGAAGCTAAAAGTGCTGTTACCCGTGATGACGGTTCCTCCGTTGGTAAACACTGCACTTTCAATGAATACGAGCTCCCCTTCAAGGCTTTCGTTCAATTCAGAGGCTGAGACGGTCTGTGGTTCTGGTAATTCGTTGCCGCTGGAAAGCACCGTTACATCTGTGATATCTTCCGGCCCGACTTCGAGTAGCCCATTGTATTCGCTCAACGCAGCGGTCATGGTCAGTTCATCCCCGGGTTGTGGATCCACCCATCCATTCTGAGCCCAATCACCGCCCGGATACAAGGCGATACCGGCGGTCTCATCCTGCAGGTAACGGACAATTCCCAGGTTGCCATCGCTTGTGACAATTCCGGTCACCGTCACGATTTGGCCTACGCCGTAATTGGTTCGGGCATCTAAAATGTCAGTTTGACTCCAAGCTCCAAGAGCAAGCAAACAGAAAAGGGGGGTGAAGAGGTGTTTCATCGTGTTGGTCGTAATTAGAATCGGATGCGGATGCTGAGGTTGGTTCGGAATCCATACCCCATGTAGACGCTGGCAGAGCCCGCGTCAAAATTGTTTTCACTGAAGGCGTATTTGCGGTTGGCGTCTGTGAAATACCACTCGCCGTACGCATCGTTGTTTTGGGCGTTGCTGAGGTAAACGGTATTCAGGATGTTGAAAGCACTCAGGCGAACATCCATGTTCGTTTCATTCACATTGAAATTGTATCCAGCATGAAGATCCAGAAGGCCATAAGTAGGGATTTGCCAGGACTGTCTTCCTTCGTTTTCACCGTTGAGGCTGAACGGATCAAAATCGGCGTAGTGCCGGCTGAACACGGTAAAGCGGGGCTTGATGTAGATTTTTTTGTAGGTGTATTTCATCGCAAAGCCAAATTGACTTTGGGGAGAATCTCCTACCGCCACGCCTTCGGCATTGTACTGTACAACGGCAACATTGCCTTCGACGTCGATGTAAGGTAAGTTGCTGTCGTCATCCAATAGAACGAGGCTGTCTTCCGAGCTGGTCCAGCGCCAATCGCCCAAGCTTATATAGCCTTCAATGGTCAGAGAGGGGTGCACCCTCCAAGCGATATCCGTCTCGAGGCCTTTGTGAAGGGCGCTCATTGAGTTGACGTTGGCGCGAACAATGTCCCCTTCAACGGTTTCAAATCGCAAGAGCGATTGGAGCGGACGATTTTGCCAGTCAGTGTAGTAGGCATTCACATTGACGCTGAACGGAAATTTACTGTAACTGTAGCCCCACTCAGCGGAGTTTATCCGCTCATTTTCAATGTTTTCGACGAATTTATTTTCAAAATCAACCACATTTCTGAATACGGGAGTTCGGTACAAGTGGCCCAAATTGACAAAAGTGTTGGCATACTCGCTGAGGTTATAATTTCCGCCCGTCTTAATGGTATACCCCGGCAACCACTTCCACCCTGAAGTGGTAAATGATCCGTCTTCTTGCATCTCAGCGAAATAGTCCACGCTTTTATATCCCTGCGTCACGGCACTCACGTTCAAGAATGCATTCCACAAATAGCCTTTGTACTCGAGCAAGGCAAAAGCCCCGCCCCATCGCACGAATGCGTCATTGTGATAGCCGATTTTGTCGCCAACCATGCGCATGTTGGACTCGGCATTGGCATTCCGCGTGTCGACAAAGTAATCTCCACCGAGTAAATCGAAAACTTCCGCATAATGCTCACCTTGGTAAGTTCTGAAGTCCACTCCGCCGGATAGTGTCAGCGACTCTGAAGTCTCGTGCCTAAATGTAGATAGCACTCCATACCAATAATGGTTGTTGAAGAGCTTTCGCATAATGCGTCCTGACTTTAGCAACGAGTCGCTATAGGTTTGGTCAATGGGAGGCCCAAACAATCCCCCAATCGTATTGGAGTTGTAGAATTTCTGAAAATCTACTTGGCCGTCTGGGGTGTAGTCGCCTGCGCCTAAACTGTTTTCAACCCGCGTTCCACCGCCGAAACCGTAACTAGCGTATGCCATATTTGAGATGTACAGCTTGTCTGTAACACGCCAGTTGTGGCGCACGGAAAACAGGGGTTTATGGTATTTGTTTTGGCGCTCATACCGCACTTCATCGTTGAGCATGCCCCAGTGTACATTGTATTGGTTGCCATAACTCACGAGCCCTGTTGTATCGATGAAATCTGTTGCAGACACCTCTTCTTCAAAGTCATTTGCGGATGCATAACCGTAGATCGCATTGAGGGAATCGTAGGCGGCTAATTCTTCTTGCTGCAATAAAGTGCCGTCATTGAATATGCCATCGTAGGCCGTGCTGTAGCCTTGCAACCGATCGTATTCTTCATCGCTTCCATTGAATAGGGAGCGAGCGTAATCCTTGTTGTGCGTTGCAATCCTCTGCTGGTATCCACGGGCGGCATTTTCGGAAGGCGATCCTGTCGCGCTTACCGATAACGTATGATTGCCCATCGCTTTTTGGATTTTGACATAGTAGAAGAAAGCCCGATTGTAGTCCTGTTGAAAATAGCCTTGACGGTTTTGGAAACTGCCCGCGAGGGTATAACCCCATCCGCCGTCTAAGCGTCCGGATGTGTGCCCCACCGAGGTACGATTGAATCCAAAACTCCCGACTTCTTGCTTGACCGAGGTTTTACGTGAGGATTCGATTCCAGACGTGACAATGTTGACTGTTCCTCCAATTGCAGGCAGAGCGAGTTTTGATGCACCCAATCCACGCTGAACTTGCATGGTCTGAGTCACCAAATCCAAGCCGAACCAATTGTTCCAAAAAACGGCGCCACTTTCCATGTCGTTGACAGGAATGCCGTCTACCAAAACGGAAACGTTCCGTTGCTTAAACCCGCGAATGGAAATGGATGGGCCGTTGTCATCAGAACCGGCTTGGGTCGCATAAACACCTGGCGTGCTGTTGAGGATCATGGGAATGGGCTGCGAACCCAATTCCTCCTGTATCTGCACAGGTTTGATGTTGGAAAATGCAACCGGAGTCTCCCGTTCAATGGCCACGTCCGCGATGACTTCGGCTTCCCGCAGCACGATGGTGCTGAGCTTGAAGTTCGCCTGGACAAGCGAGCGGTCCACTGTTATGGTCCTCGTTTGGCTTTCGTACCCGATGTATTGAACCGTGATCTCGTGCTCGCCATATGGCAAGGAAAGGGTGTACTTTCCGTCAAAATCAGTGGCTACGCCACTCGTTCCAATCAATACACTGGCTTGGATTAACGTCTCTCCGGTAATTGCATCGGATACCACGCCCGTGAGTTGTCCTGATTGGGCCCAAGTTATCGAGCTCAGCGCGCACGCAAAGCAAAAAGCAGTCAACCGCAACATGAGCTATGCTTTAGTGCACAAGCACTTGATGAGCATACGTGCGATCGCCAGCTACGTGGATGTTCACAAAGTAGATCCCGGCAGTCAATTCGCGAATCGCGAACTGTCGGGCGCCAAGAAGGTGCTGTTCGTCACGGATGAGCTGGCCCGAAGCTGAATAAACAGTGATGCGCTGTATGGTTTCGTCGGCCTCGACAACGATCTGTCCAGTTGTGGATGGGTTCGGATAAACCGCCGTTTGCACCGGCTCCAACTCGAGCATTGAGTTGGGAGAACAAGCGCAACTGTGCATTCCTAGATTGTCCCACGTATTCACGACGAGTGTGTCCCATTCCATGAACGTATTGAAGGTCACAGGTGGAACCGTTACGCCTTGCATTACATCATATTTCCGGCGCAAGGTGTGATTGGAGGTAAGCCATGGAGCTCCATCACCGATGTCAATGAATCCGTTGGCTTCATCATTGGTCCAGGCAACCCCTGGATCTTCCCCAGGCTTTCCGAAAATATCAACCACCGTAGCACCGTCTTTGACCAGCACCAAGGCATCATCACCGTTCATATAGGTGGGCGCCGGATAAGGATTGTCCAATTGATCAGCATACGCCTGCATCTCAGGATCAACCGCGGGTGATGTCGCACCACCTCCTAGGTCTACATCTTCCGTTTGGCCGTTGACCAGTACCCATGTTCCATATGCTTCAACGGTACCTATTAAATCGACCCAGTCTGTTGCTGTGCCCTCTCCGTTGCTCCATCGCTGCAGTTGATAGGCTGAGAGGTCAATCGCATCTCCGGTGGGGTTGTAAAATTCAATGCCTTTGTTGTTGCCCGTTCCCTCGCAATATTCTGAGATGAAAATATCATCGCATTGTGCTTGTGCCAAAGCAGGCAGCATAAGAACCAAAATCAATTGGGGTAAAGTGAATCGCATGTAATTTGGTGTTTGTGAAAATCGCTGCAATTTAACAGCGAAAAGTCCAAAACCGATGAGAACATTCGAATTCGACGACATCCGAGACCATTGTTTGCTTCAAAGCCACGTTACAGAGGAGTTTCCTTTTGATGCACATACTTGTGTTTGGAAGGTGGAGGGCAAGGTGTTTGCCTTGGCAAACTTGGATGATTTTTCCGGGGTCACCTTGAAGTGTGACCCAGAGAAAGCACTGGAATTAAGGGAGGCGTATGATGGTGTTGCACCTGGTTGGCACGCCAATAAGCGGCATTGGAATACCGTGCGGGCAGAATCCGATGTTCCAAGGGAGCGCGTATTAGAATGGATTGATCACAGTTATGAACGTGTGGTGGCAGGTTTTTCAAAAAAACAACGGGCCGCACTCGGAATCTGAGTGCATTGCGTATTCTTGTTTCATGGAGATAACCGGATTGGATTGGGCGATCATCGGGGGGTACTTTGCTCTTGCCTTGGGAGTGGGTTTATGGGCTTCTAAGGTGGCGGGCAAAACCGCGTCTGGCTTCTTTTTAGCCGGTCGAAATATGCCGTGGTGGTTGCTGGGCATTAGCATGGTGGCAACGACATTTTCTACGGATACACCCAACCTCGTTACGGGGTTGGTCAGAGAACAAGGTGTAAGCGGCAATTGGGGGTGGTGGGCATTTTTGCTGACGGGAATGCTGACCGTCTTTGTTTACGCCCGCTTGTGGCGGCGTTCAGGGGTTTTGACGGACATTGAATTTTATGAATTGCGCTATGGCGGCCGGCCTGCCGCAGTGTTGAGGGGATTCCGGGCGTTGTATTTGGGGTTGGTTTTCAATGTGCTTGTCATGGGGACGGTTTCGCTGGCGGCCATCAAACTGGGAGGGATATTGCTGGGCTGGCCGGGCTGGCAAACCTTGCTGGTTACCGGAGCCATCACGCTCGTTTACAGCACGCTGGGTGGATTGCGTGCGGTTATCCTGACGGATTTTGTTCAATTCATTTTGGCCATGATCGGGTCGGTATGGGCGTGCATCTACATTTTAGACTTGGAGGTAATCGGTGGGCTGGATGCCTTGCTGTCACATGCCGATGTCGCGCCCAAAACGTCCATTTTACCTGATTTGCATGATCCCAGCCAATGGATTCCAATTTTACTTGTGCCTTTGGCGGTGCAATGGTGGGCGAGCTACTACCCAGGAGCTGAACCCGGTGGTGGTGGATACATCGCACAACGAATGTTCAGCGCCAAAGATGAATCGCACGCGGTGGGAGCGACCCTTTTATTCAATGTCGCGCATTACGCATTGCGACCTTGGCCATGGATCTTGATCGCACTTGCTTCGATTGTCGTCTTCCCAGACCTGGCTTCTTTGCAACAAGCTTTCCCGGACATTCCAGCGAATAAAATCGGCCATGATTTGGCCTACCCGGCTATGTTGAGCTTGCTTCCTCCCGGGCTGTTGGGTTTGGTTGCGGCTTCTTTGTTGGCAGCGTTCATGAGCACAATGTCAACGCAATTGAATTTGGGTGCGAGTTACCTCGTGAATGATTTTTGGGTGCGTTTCATCAAACCTGAAGCGACGGATGCTGAACAAGTCAGTGCCGGGCGCTGGGCGACGGTGGTTTCGCTCTTGTTGGGCAGTGGATTGGGGCTCGCTTTAACGGATGCGGGCCAAGCCTTTAACTTGCTGTTGCTCATTGGAGCGGGAACCGGCGGGTTGTTCATCTTGCGTTGGTTTTGGTGGCGAATCAATGCTTGGACTGAATTGGTGGCAATGGGTGGTTCTTTGGTGGTGGCAGGGTACTTTACCTTTTTACATGATGCATGGGGAATGTGGGAACTCGCAGGCCATGAAAAATTGGTTTGGGGATCTTTGATCACCACGGTTATTTGGTTGGTGGCGACTTGGCTGACCCCGGCTGAATCGGAAGAAACTTTGCAAAACTTTGTTCGCAAGGTCAATCCCGGTGGTCCAGGTTGGTCCCGATGGAAGGTGGAAGGAGAAGGAGAGCGTTGGTCCGTGCCGCGCGGGATTGCCTCAATGGTGTTCGGCAGCATCGGCGTCTATGCTGCGCTCATTGCGACGGGCTCCTGGTTGTATGGTGAAATGATGACGGCTGGATTGCTGGCGGCACTCGCTTTGGTGTGCACGGTGATTGTCCTCGCCTTGAATCGTTCGCGGGGATGAGGGTGATTACATCCGCGCCCGGTCGCATCTGCCTGTTCGGAGAACACCAAGATTATTTTGGATTTCCGGTGGTCGCCTCGGCCATTGGGTTGCGGGGGATGATTGAAAGTGAAACACGCAGTGATCGGCGGGTACATCTTGAATTGCTCGATTTGGAGGACTCGAAGGAGTGGGACTTGGATGCGCTGCCTGAACCGGGACCCCGAGACTATTGGCTCTCTGCCTTGCATGTAGCCAAGAAGGAAGGGTGGTTGCCGCCCGTTGGCTGGAATGCTCGAGTGACGAGTCAAATCCCACAGCAAGCTGGTGCAAGCAGTTCCAGTGCTTTGACGGCTGCATGGTGCGCGCTCATTGCGTTGCGGCACGGTCGAGTCGTGGATAATGAGGCTGGTCGCGAGTGGATTGCCCACGCAACGTGGCGGTCGGAAGTCCAGTGGTTCAACGAGCCAGGCGGCATGATGGACCAAGTGATGTGCGCTATGGGCGGAACACGAGAGATTCAATTCAACCCGAATTTTCAAACCAGGCAATTGACGAACCCCTCCGGTGTCTGGACGTTGATTGATTCTCAGCAACCCAAAGACACACTGGGTATTCTATCTTGTGCCAAGAAGCGCCGTTTGGAACTGATTGCCCAATGGGGGGTGGAAATAGGAGAAGAATGGCCCGGCGTATTTCCTGCTCGGCCCCAAGATTGGACCGCTGTGGAGCATCGCCTGATGGATGCAACCATCCGAATACGCGAGGTGTCGAGCCACGGTGCTGGGCTACTCGCCTCCCAACCGAAAGCCATAGAAGGCATCGGAAAACTGCTAACGGAACATCACCATTGGCTTTCCCACGGCCTCGAAGTTTCCACGTCCAAAATCGACGAATTGCTCGAGGCTTCGCTGGCAGCAGGAGCCCTCGGAGGAAAAATCAACGGATCAGGCGGTGGAGGGACATTTTTTGTTCTCAGCACCGCTGAGGCTGCGCAGTCTGTGCGGACGATGCTGGAAATGGAAGATGCAAATGTGATTCCTGTGGAGCTCGGCGCCCCGGGCATTGAAGTCAAGTACATTCCATGAACATTTCAGACCTTGCACCCATGAGATGTGATCGAATTGTCGTTTTGGCTGCCGGACGTGCCAGCCGCATGAAACGCAGCGCAGATGGCGCACAGGGCTCGGCTCTGTGGATTGACGACGCGCAGAACCGCCCGAAACCCATGATTCGCGTCGGACCCAATGGGGAGCCGATGATTCAATTCATTATGGACCAAGCGCTCCGCGCGGGATTCACGGAGGCAACCTTGGTCATTGGTTCATCCGATGAAGTCACAGAGCCATTTCTCGACCAATGGAATACCACGCCCGCAGGCCCCAAAATGCGCATCCGATGTGTCGTGCAAGCTTCGCCTCTCGGAACAGGGGATGCCGTTCGAAGTGCACTCCAAAATGATCCGGTTCCCGCCGGAATGGCATGGGTTTTATGCAACGGAGATAATCTGCCTACGCGTTCGGCCTTGGCGCGCCTGAGATCAGCTCCTCAAGGCCAAGCGCTGCTCGCCTACGACCGCAAAGCGTTGGGATTGCCAGCAGCTAAGACCATGGCCTTCGCCATTCTTGAAGGGGATGGTCAATCCATTCGCCGCATTGTCGAAAAGCCTTCAGAACAGGAAGTCGCGCACGCTGCAGCCGGAGGACCGGTGCGGGTGTCGATGAATTTATTTCGATTGAATGCTGAACGGCTTATGCCATTTTTGAAGGCACTCGAACCACACACAGAACGAGGAGAATTGGAGTTGCCAACTGCCTTGCAAGCCATGATGGACGCTGGTCACGGAATAACTCAGTTGGATGCAGCCGAGGAAGTACTGGATTTGACCCAATTGCAGGATGTCGATTCAGTTCAAAACGGATTGCACCTCATGGAGCCGTTCCAATTGGAGGTATGTGCCAGCTCACCTGAAGATGTGAGGGTTGCAGCAGAAAATGGAGCTCAGCGGGTGGAACTATGCGCTCATTGGGAGTGTGGAGGATTGACTTCGCCAGAATCGGACATCCGTATGGCCGGTGCCTATGGCCTGCCCATTCATGCATTGATCCGATGCCGTGCTGGCCATTTTGTTTACTCAACGGCCGAAAAGGCGTGGATGACAAATCAAATCCAAGGCGCCCTGCGCGCCGGTGCCAGCCGATTGGTCGTAGGGGGGTTACTGGCTGATGGCCAATTGGATGTGGAATTGTTGCGAAATTGGGCGGTAGAATTTGGCTCCCATCGGTTGGTGGTGCACCGCGCATTGGATGCATGTTCAAATGAAGAAGAAGCGATGGAGCGATTGGCAGAGATTGGCATCGGACGCATCCTTACCAGTGGAGGGGAAGGCACCGCCTGGATGGGGCGAGAGCGTATTCAGCGATGGCAAAAGGCCGGTTTTGATGTCACCGTGGGAAGTGGAGTTCGGCCGGAACAGCGAGATGCATGGATGGCGCTTGGTATACAGAATTTTCACGCGTCATGTCGCGAAGCCACACATCATCCGACGCGGCTTTTTGACGGCACCACCCATCCAGTTCATCCCGAGCGTGTTCGGGATTGGTTTGGCCCGCATGTTGCCTAATTTGCACCATGAAGCAATGGATTGGTGCAGCATTTGCTGCGATGTTGGCAGCGAGCTGCACACCCCCTGAAGTCACCGAGTTTACTGATACACTCATTCCGCAGCCGGAGCATTGGAATGAGACATCCGCTGAATCTTTGATCGTGACAGGCCAATGGAATTGGACGGTGGACTCGACCTGGGATCCGGTCTTACCCGTCTGGCAGGAATGGATGCGAGGAAGTCAATGGAACGATGACGCCACCGAGGTTGAATTAAAAATGATACGGGTGGAGGGGCTCCCGGAAGAAGGGTATGAATTGGAAGTGCACAAATCAGGTGTCACTGTTCGCGCTTCAACAGAAGCAGGGGCATTCCACGCGTTAACGACCTTGCGGTGGATGATTCCCCTTGAACCCTTGGAAAAAACGGCGCTTCCATGCGGAGTCATCCAGGACGCTCCACGTTTTCCACATCGGGGATTGTTGCTGGATTGTTGTCGTCATTTTATGCAGCCTGAATTTGTGAAGCGCATGATCGATTTGCTCGCTCTGCACAAGATGAATGTCCTGCATTGGCACTTGACGGAGGACCAAGGCTGGCGGATAGAGATTGATGCCTATCCCCGATTGACAGAAATCGGGGCCTGGCGCACTGAAGCGGACGGTTCCACACACGGAGGTTTTTATACCAAAGATCAAATTCGGGACATCGTTGCATATGCCGCTAGCCGGCATGTCATGGTTATCCCCGAGATTGAATTGCCGGGTCACAGCAATGCCGCATTGGCCGCATATCCATGGTTGGGTTGCACGGGTGAACAAATGGACGTACCGCATGATTGGGGGGTGTTCAAGGACATTTATTGTGCCGGCTCGGACTCTACGTTTGAATTTTTGGAGACGGTGCTGGATGAGGTGTTGGAGCTTTTTCCATCCACCTACATTCACATCGGAGGGGATGAAGCGCCGAAAGTTCGTTGGGAGGCATGCGCAAAGTGTCAGCATCGGATAGCTGCGGAAGGCTTGCAGGATGAGCATGAACTGCAATCGTGGTTCATCGGACGGATTGGGCGTTACCTCGAGTCGAAAGGTCGCAAAATGATTGGATGGGATGAAATCCTGGAAGGCGGGTTGCCAGCGGGTGCGACGGTCCAATCATGGAGGGGAATGGAGGGTGGTCGTGCTGCGATTGCGGCAGGAAATGACGCCATTATGTCGCCAACTTCCCATTGCTATTTTGATTATCCAGTGGAGTCGACCGACCTCGAGGAGGTTTATGGTTTTGAGCCCGTGCCCAATGACGTGCAAGGGACTGGACGGATCTTGGGAGGTGAATGCAACATGTGGACGGAGCGTGCTCCTCAAGATTTGGTTGATTCCAAGGTTTTCCCTCGATTGGTGGCCATGAGTGAGGTGTTGTGGAGTCAGCCAGCGCAGCGGGATTGGTCCAATTTTCAATCGCGCATGGTGCAACATTATCCCAGGCTAGATGCTTGGGGTGTGAAGTATGGGTGGGAAACGGTACCCATTTCAATGCAATGGCACGCTGGAAAATCCAATGAGGCGTTAGAGGTTCAATTTCTTCCGGCGATGACAGGTGTTCAGGGGACTGCAGCGTTTGTTCCGTTGGGTCAAAGTGAGCCCGAGGTCTCCCATCCCTTGAACGTTTTATTTCGGATTATTGGGGAAGGTGAAATCCAGGTAAACCTGATTCGCAAAGGGGCTTCCATGGGAGTTCCATGGACGTTTCCAGTCGCTGGACACGTGGGTGCTTTTCAAAAGATTGAATTGGAACACGAGCTGAATACATATTATCCAGGAAGGGGAGAACAGGGGTTGGCAGATGGGCGATTGGGATCGCATGATTTCCGAGACGGATCTTGGCAAGCGGTCCAAGGAAGGGATATGGGGTTGACCATTGAATTGCCTGAACCCGTCCGCATCGATTCGCTGAGCATGCAATTCTACCGGTACCAAGATGCTTGGATTTTCCTTCCAGACTCCTTGCAGTTTCAATGGTCCAACGATGGCGTAACGTGGGTTGGCGATTGGTTGATGGGAAAGGATGTTTTTGGTGAAATGACATTCACACCGAATGAGTCTCAGGACGTGAACCGTGCGGCAGTTTCTGTCAATGCGGAGGCCAAGTGGGTTCGGTTTACAGCGCGTAATCCGGGCGTTTGCCCTGATTGGCATGAAGCGGCAAGTTCAGAAACGTGGATGTTTTTGGATGAATTGGTCGTTCATACAACGGCTCCTTGAGCCGGTCTGCATTTAGTTGCACGGCTGTCCCCACACCGTGAGCATGCCAAGCAAGTCACCCGTGTTGATGTCGCCGGAACCATCGAGGTCCATGACCGGTGACGCCCCGGCTCCGGTGATGGAAATGGTCTCACCAAAGTGGACGAGGAGCAGCAAAAGATCGGGCAAGTTGCGCATCCCATCCGAGTTGAAATCCCCTGCACACAGACATGGATAGCCATCCGTTTCTGGGCAATATGTGCCCAACAATGGAAAGGCATATTGTTCTGCGAGCAGCATAGCATCCATGCCCACGAGTTGACCGATGATTCTTCCTGGAAAATCATCTTGAGGTGGATGGATGCCTCCCCAAATTCTGGATAGCCCACTTTGGTCGGCTGCATCGTGGTAAGTGGCCCATTGCAATTCAAAGCTTTCACTCGGACCATCTTCGAATACGAGGAATTCGTGAGCCTCAACGGAAAAAGCACCCATTCCTCCCGGAAAAAACGGATCACCTGTGATGGCCGTAAGCACTTCAGCCGCGGCTCGGCTGAATGTAGAATGTCCGCTGACGTAGCCTGCGAATGGCGGGGTGACAAAAGTGGGCCGTTGATAAGGCCACCATTCACGGGCCCGAATCCATCCCACTCCAGCCTGATTCAAGGCGGGGACCTCAATGAATTCTGGCCCTCTCCAGCTTCGGATTTTGAGCTCGTCGATGAATTCGCCCTCAGAACCGCGCAGAGCAACAGGGTCTTCAGCGGTGATTAATTCAATCTGATTGGGAATCAAAGGCAAGCCAGCACCATTGAAATTGGGCAATTCAGGGTCCGAGCATTGACCGCGGTCTGCCATCCAACGAAGCGCTGAAACGGGACGTGTATAATCGTGCCATCCCTTGCAACTCCAAGCCGAAATAGCTGCATCATGCATGGCACCGCCTAAGGTAAAATACGATACGATGTCCCAATCCAAAGATCCCAACGATTCGCCTACCCCGCGCCATCGCCGTTGCAATTCAGGTTGGTCATTCACATAGTTCAGCAAGGTGAACCAGTGGCCGGGCGGTGTTTCTGAGTCGGGCCCATCAGCCCAATACTCTGCCAACACCCGAGTGAAATCACCTCGAAGAACGGGCTGTGGCGCATAAGGTTGACCGGTGGCAGGGTTGAAGGCGTGGCCCGATTGCACATCTTCGGCAACAGGTATTCCTTCATCCGTATAATATGTTCGAGCCGACAGCATGGAATTCGGGACAAAGCCATCCCAAGCAAAGGAGCTTGGACTGATATCCCAAATGACCGAGTCACTTGGATCGAGGTGGGAAGACCAGAGGCTCACAAGCGAGTGCCCCCATTTGTAGTCGCTTTCCAATCCAATGGTTTCATCGGGATCAATCTGTGGAGGCACTCCCGGGTCGTGGTAAACCGTATACCAGCTGCCCAACCGCTCGTAACGCGATGTGTCCGATGCAGACAAGGCAAATGGCACTACGTTGCCCCATTCGGGACTCAAAAAGTCCGGTGAAAAATTACTCCCCTCGTTGCCAGATTGGTCGATGAATTCTGCCAATTGCAGCGGTTGCCAACGATTGGGAAAAAACATATTGGGGTTTCCGGGTTCATCCATTACCAAATTCCAATTCATGGGATTGTAATAGGTGTTCTGGTAATCAATTTCTTCAAAGGCTCCGTCTTGTAGGCCAAACGCGATGTAGTGTTCTGCGAGGTAGTTGCCCAAAGATTGAGCGCGTTCGGTCCAACTTCCGGTGGTGTATTCGGTGGAGGTCCAAGCGGTATCATAGCCCATGGCCTCCATTTGTGAATCCAAGTGCACGGAGATTCGTTCTGCTCTTGGGGCATTGGAAAATCGATGCTTGAGCAACCGATAGGCTCCAAAACTTATGCTGCGCTGGCGTGCCTCGTCTACATCGATTGTGTCGAGGTTCAATGCGAGCCCTTCGAAGTCGCATGAATAGCCATGAACCGTGTCTCCAAGCAACCACGGCTTCGGACCGACCGGTGCAGGAGCTGCCCACGCGGCCCAGGCATCGTACATCAAAGCGGATGCATGCCACAGGTTTCGCGCATGGACGGTGGGCCGAGCCCAGTCGTGCCGAATACTCAGGAGCAAGGCTTCATTCCAGACACGAGCCACGCTGTGCGTTTCCAACGTCGGGAAGCCTTCCAAAGGCTGACCTGAACAGTCTGTTCCGGCCAGAGGGTAAATACAACTGCCATCGGCTTCAGTAGCCGCGATGTTGTAATTGCACGCATCTGAATCGGTACATCCAATCGAAAACCATGGCGCAGTGCCCGGTTCAATAATGTGGTAGACGCTATCCGCTGCGAAAGAGCCGTGGCTGGAATGGTTGCCATTGGGCCACCGGATGAACAGGGAATCTACTTCAGTCGTCTCGCCCAGCCCCATATGGACTCTCAGTGAACTTGCGCCGCTGTAACCTTGGCCGCAATGCACTTCATCGTACCGCACTTGTCCGCCAAAATGCACCTCGATTCTGGCGCCTATAGCGGATCGATTGGAGCTTGTTCCTTCGAGTTGAAGGCCCAAGAAATGGCCGTTTTGATTGAGGTTTTCCAGAATTTGAAATCCCGGTTGGAGCGCTGAGCCGGTGGTAGCAATGGCCAAATCCAAATCTCCGTCCCCATCCAGGTCTCCAGAGGCCATGCCATAATCAGAGTGGTTGTGTTGTAGAATGGTGTCGGCTGGATTGATCCATTCAAACGTGCCGTCTCCCAACCCTCGGTATAGTCTGTTGGGTAGTGGGGCAAATGCGTAATCATTTGCGATGTACAGATCGGCTTCGGCGTCTTGGTCGTAGTCAAAGAACAGGCATCCCCAAGTCATTCCTGAATCATCGACGCCAGCTTCCGCACCTGCAGAGGTGTATGTTCCGTCTCCATTGTTGAGGAACAATTCGCTGGGGTAGAGGTCTGAAATGTACAAATCCATCCAGCCGTCGTGGTTGATGTCGGCGGCGTCGACCCCCATGCAGTTGCCTTGATAGTCCAACCCAATTTCTGTTGCAATCTCCGTGAATTGGGCGTTCCCATCGTTTCGGAAGAATTTATTCACCTGGTTTCCGTCGTGGGTCAGGTATAAGTCTACATCGCCATCGTTGTCCGAATCATAAAACAAAGCCCCCATGCCAATTCCAGTATCGATTGTCCCGGTGGGGAAGGTCAGGTTCAAAAAACCATCGCCTCCTGTGTTCCTGAGCATGGCATTGTGGCTGTTGATGTTGACCACATAAAGGTCCAGCCAGCCGTCTTGGTCAAAATCCGCCGCGTGTAAACTGCGGCATGGCCCTGCATTCCCTACATTCCATTCGTCCGTTACATCTTCGAAAGTTCCGTCGCCCTGATTCAAATACAGCCGATTGGCTTGAAGGTAATTTCCTGTGACCAAGTCGAGCCATCCGTCGTTATTGAAATCACCCCAAAGCGTTGCATTCGTGGTTCCTTCATCATCCACACCGGCGGGGATGCTAACCTCTTCAAACTCCATGCCTCCCTTATTCCGGAATAGCTTGTTGGGTGCGAATTTGGTTCCCACGTAGATGTCTTCTCGTCCATCTTGGTCAAAATCGCCAATAGCGACAGAATGGTGAAGTCCCGCTGCATTTACCCCTGCCGATTCAGAGACATTAGAGAAGAGTGTTTGCGCTTGAATTGGACCTGTCACGCACACAATTACCACCGCGAAAGCGATGCTTCTGAGCAGTGTTTGGTGGGCTTGAATCAAATCGCTGGACATGAGCATGTGGTCACAAAGTTACACCGTGAGCGAATAGACTGACGTGCTCAGAAGGCACTGATTAAGGAGTGGAAGGTGATTCCTGAGAATTCCACGTTGGAAGAATATTAGATTTAGAAGATTAAAAATACACTTTCATATAAATTAATTCGTATTATAGCGCCGTGTTTTCGGGCGAAGTTTGCAGGCATCGCTTACGAAATGCAAGTAGATTGTTAGGGTGAAAGGGCGCAGGGGTGCGCCCTTTCTATTCCTCATGATGTGAATGCTTGGTTGCGTTCGAAAATCACGTATATTTGCACCCCTTTAGAGGAAAATTACAGTCGAAAGCAAATGGCTCATCACAAATCATCACTGAAGCGCATACGTTCTGATCGTAAGAAAGCTGCGCGAAACCGTTACCAACACAAAACCACTCGAAATGCTGTAAGAGCGTTGCGAGCAACAACCGACGCCAAAGAGGCAGCGAAGATGTTGCCAGTGGTATCCTCCATGTTGGACAAGTTGGCGAAGAACAACGTGATCCACAAGAACAAAGCATCCAACCTCAAATCCAGCCTAGCCGTTCACGTAGCGAAGCTGTGATAGACGTTGATATCGAATTTAATTAGCCTCCAGGAATGGAGGCTTTTTTTTTGCCTCTTCTGAACGATTCACAATAAACGAATGGGAGAGTCAGGGATGCCGAGGGAGAAAATGTTGTTGGAAGGGCCTCAAGCTCTCACGGCAGTGGAATTGGTTATGGTCATTATAGGAACAGGAAATCGGGGCAATCCTGTTCGGTCTGCGGCCCGTGCACTGCTTCGAATGGCAGAGGATGATCTGATTCGACTTTCTTCATTTCCACCAGAAGGAATGACTGAAATTCCGGGAGTTGGCATGGCAAAGGCGCTGCAGATTACTGCTGCACTTGAGTTGGGGAGGAGGAGACAGGAGTCAAATGCGATTCTTCCCGTTCCTTGCATTGTCCGTTCCTCAGCGGATGTCTACCATCGATTTTCCATTCGGCTTGCTGATTTGGGACACGAAGAGTTTTGGGTAGTATTGCTTCGTAGATCCAACGAGATTTTAGCGGAAGTCATGGTTAGCAAGGGTGGTCTAACCGGCACTGTAGCCGATCCTAAGATTATTTTCTCAAAGGCATTGGCGCTGCGCGCTGCTGGGATCATCGCTGTTCACAACCATCCCTCGGGAAACACTCGGCCGAGTCGTGCGGACCGTGAACTCACAAAAAATCTTCAGTGGGCAGGCAAAATGCTCGATTGTCCGCTTTTAGATCACCTCATTGTATCACGTAACGCCTACTTTAGCTTTGCCGATGAGGGAGAACTCTGAGGTCAGAATCCCGTCGAATAATCTTTGCCATGAACAACGAAATGAAAACCATATTGACCATAATTGGTGCAAGGCCTCAGTGGATGAAAGCATCGGCGTTGAGTCGGGTGCTGAAGTCTACTCAATGGGGAATCACGGAGCGCGTCCTGCATACGGGGCAGCATTATTCGCACAATATGGCAGGCAGGTTTTTGTCTGAATTGAATTTACCCAAAGCGGATCACGTTCTCAACGTTTCACAGGATCCAGCGGAGCGCATGGGACAAATGATGGGGGGAATCATAAAAGCGATTGATCAAGACCAGCCGGATGCCGTGATTTTGTATGGCGATACGGATTCCACCTTGGCCGGCGCATGGGCGGCAGCTCGACGCGGTGTCCCTGTTGTGCACGTTGAAGCAGGGCTTCGGTCGTTTGATCGCGGCATGCCGGAAGAGATTAACCGCATTCTGACAGATGAGTTGAGCAGTTTGCTTTTTTGCCCTTCCGAGGCTGCTGTTGACCAACTCAAACGAGAGGGCATTGCGACGGGACAGCGTCCCGACTTGCGTGTGGAAGTGTCTGGAGACCTTATGTTGGATACAGCCCGCCATCATGGAGGCCTTCCTCTACCCAGTTCTGCAGATGCTGACTCAGTGCTCTTGACCATGCACCGTCCATCCAATGTCGACCATCCTGATCGACTCCGAAACTGGATTGAAGCCATTGGGCTTCAAGCGGCCAAGCGCGGCTGGCGGGTTATTTTCCCGGTCCACCCGAGGACGGCGAAAAATTTGGCCTTGGCATACGGTCCAAACTGGAAAAAAGAGGATGCATTTGCTGCATTCGAATTGCATGAGCCAGCGGGTTATTCGGATGTTTTGAATTGGTTGGGTGACGTGCGTCAAGTTTGGACGGATTCGGGCGGATTGCAAAAAGAAGCTTTTTTCATGCACCGTCCTGCGGTCGTCCTCCGGGATACGACGGAATGGGTTGAGTTGATTGACCTAAAATTTGCTCGTTTGTGTCCTCAACCAGAGGAGTTGGGTGGATGCGTTGATTCTTTCGAAACCAGTCCTCCCATTGATTGGAATAAGAATCTTTACGGAAATGGAAAAGCAGCCGAAGCGATCGCAAAGACCCTTCAAGAATGGCTGAATCAGTAGCCATTTGGATTGAAGAAACGGATGGCAAGGTGCTCAACAGGCACCGTTATGTCGTTCACCTCATTTTTGAAGTGGTTCTTGGATGGGAAGTCATATGGCCGCCCAATAAGACCGAATGGAAAGCGTCAAGGTTTTGCATTCAATATGGTGGTGAATGCCCGAAGACATCTTTCCAGTTCGCCTGGGTCCCTGCCGCGGGATTGTTGTCAGGAAAGGAAGGGGATTGGATATGGTCCGATTCTGCTGGGCCGGGAATACCCGGGGAAGGACGATTGCCTTTTGGAGTTGCTCGAGCTTCAGTGGACAGAATCGATGCGGATTGGTGGAGTTGGGTGTTTTGGATGGTTACCCGCATGGAGGAGTTAAACCCAGCTCCTGATTCAATGGATGCCTTCGGTCGATTTAAAGCATCGGCATCACTGGTTCACCAAGAAGGATGGCTGAATCGGCCAGAAGTGGAGTCGCGTGTTTATGCGTGGGCCCGTTCCGTGGGCAAAGAGCCTGCCGATCGGGAGTTTGAAGTGATTCCAACCATTGACGTCGACAGCGCGTTCGCTTACAAGAACCGTTCGTTTTATCGGGCCGCAGGTGCAACAATTCGAGATGCATTTCGCGGCGATTGGTTGCGGATTCAAGAAAGAATAAAAGTCCTCCGCGGTTTAGGTGCAGATCCTTTTGACACCTATGATTGGTTGGAAGGAGTTCACCAGCGATATGGATTGAGGGCGAGGTATTTTTTCTTGCTGGCAGACCGTTCGGAGTACGATCGAGGAGTGAGTTGGAAATCCGGAGGAATGAAGGCCCTGATTGGTCAGATTCAGAAGACGGCAGACCTGGGCATTCATCCGGGCTATGCCAGCCACGAATCAGCTCATACCCACCAATTAGAAGTGGAGATTGCCCGTTTAAAATCCTTGTCGGGAGAGGAGGTTTTGCACGCCCGTCAGCATTATTTATTGCAACGGTGTGGTTCATCTTGGCAGCGACTGGAAGCTGCGGGAATTCAGCATGATTACACGTTGGGATTTGCAGATGAAGTGGGTTTCAGAGCAGGTATGTCGCGTCCTTTTCGGTCCTATGATTTGGTCAAAGATGAGATGATGTCATTGATGTTGCATCCCGTTGCGGCAATGGATGCTACGCTTCAACGTTACATGCGATGCTCACCCGACGAAGCATTGGGGCAATTGGAAAGGTTAGCCACGGAAGTAAAAGCGGTGCAAGGTTCGATGATGTTATTATGGCATAATGAGACCGTCAGTGACCGGTGGGGATGGGAAGGGTGGCGCGCAGTTTATGAAGGAGCTTTCAGCCGTATTTGTTAAGTTTGAGAAGATGCTACATGTAATATCCAAGGAGCCCAGTGTTGTGAACGAATACATCGCGGAATTGCGGGATGCAGATGTGCAGCAGGACCGAGCCAGATTTCGAAGGAATTTAGAGCGGATTGGAATGGCCATGGGGTTGATGTTGTCGAAAGAATTGGAGTTCTCCGATGAATCCATTCAAACCCCGCTGGGCGTAGCGCGCATGCAGCGCTTGACAAACCAGCCGGTGTTGGCGACCATTCTGCGAGCAGGTCTCCCTTTGCATCACGGATTGGCGTCGGTGTTTGATCGGGCTGATCAAGCTTTCATTTCGGCCTGCCGGAAATACAGGGAAGGGGATCATGAATCTTTTTACATTGGAATCGACGCCGTCAGCTCACCGCGATTGGACAACCGCACCCTGATTTTAGCCGACCCTATGCTGGCGACCGGTGCGTCGTTGGTGCGTGTTTTGGAGGCGCTTATCGAATCGCACGGTATGCCACGCAGCATTCATGTGGTCGCAGCAATAGCGAGCGCCGAGGGAGCGGCAGTTGTGCAAGAAGCCTTGCCCGATCATGCCCACCTTTGGATCGGAGATGTAGACCCTGAACTCTCCAGTCTTGGCTATATCATTCCCGGTCTGGGAGATGCAGGAGATCTGGCATTTGGATCAAAAGCGTGAATAGAGGATGTCACCGATGGAATTGATTTTTTGGGCTCTCGCAGCAATCGTTAAATTCTTGGTGACGCCTTCACTGATGGTGGCGCGCGGTTGGGGATTTTTGCCAACCGTATTGGTGAGTTCTGCAGGTGCGACCGTGGGCGTGCTGATGTTTTATTATTTTGGAAAGTGGATGCTGAAAAAATGGTCCGAATTCCGGGGCGAGAAGGAAGCGAAACGGCCTTTTTTTACTCCAAAACGGCGACGGCTGATTCGATTTCGAAGCAGGTTTGGGATGTGGGGTTTGTTGGGCGTTTCGGGAATAATTTCCGTTCCCATTGCAGCTGTGCTGGCCGCGAAATATTACCAAAAGGATGAGCGAATGCCTTGGGTCTTGATTTTGGCCTTCATTATTTGGGCATTCGTGCTTACCACGCTGTCCTATTGGGCTGTTCCCATTGCATAGTCTGGTGTACCTTTAGACCATGGTGAGAGCGGATTTATTCTTTGATTTGGATCGCACGCTGTGGGATTTTGACCGCAATTCAAGGGAAGCTTTGCATGAAATATTTGTCGAGTTGGCGCAGCCCAGACTGCCTGAGCACCGCGATGTCGGTGCGTTCATTTCGGTATATGAGGTGGAGAACGAAAAGTGCTGGAAGGAATACAGGGAAGGGAGGTTGACCCAAAAGGATTTGCGCCCCTTGCGATTTCGGCGAGCCATCGAAGAGCTGGGTTTGGCTCAATTTGAAGGAATGGATTCCGTCGCAGAAGCCATGGGTGAAGCCTATGTGCAGCGGGCACCTTATCGCACTGCCCTCATTGAAGGTGCCGTGGACGTATGCGATACGTTAAAATCTCGGGGGCACCGGATGTTCATTCTGACCAATGGATTTGAGGAGGTGCAACACATCAAAATGGCGAATTCAGGACTTTCTCCATTTTTTGAAGCGGTATTCACAAGTGATGCTTTGGGATATAAAAAACCCCGGAAGGAGGCGTTTGAAAGAAGCTTGGAATTGGCGAATTCTGAGGCGACTCAGGCCATCATGATTGGAGATGATCTGGAATGTGACGTGCATGGCGCACGTTTAGCTGGATGGAGACAGGTCCATTACGACGCAACGGATGCACCCACGGAGCCCGAAATTTGGCGACGGGTCAGGGGCTTGAAGGAATTGCTTGATTTGGATTTGAGCCGATGAGACGGACCGTGATCAAGGAAGACGAGAAACAAGACCTCGATCTGGGCAAGAAAGAAAAGTAAAAAACGAAAATAAATAGAGTACGCATGGCACAAGACGAAAACCCAAAAAACAAGAAACTGAACATCGATCTTCCGGAAGATTTGGCTTCAGGTATATACTCAAACCTTGCGGTCATCACCCATAGTCCCGTAGAATTTGTGGTTGATTTTGCTCAGGTTATGCCTGGTATGGGACAAGCTCAGGTGCGTAGTCGCATCATCTTGGCTCCGCATCACGCGAAGCGTTTGCTTCACGCTTTGAATGAAAATGTTCAACGCTTTGAGAAGCAGCAAGGACCTATTCAAGCTCCCAAAGGAAATCAGGATCCGGCGATGCCGCTATCGTTCAGTGGTCCTCAGGGAGAGGCTTGACCTCCATCAACGTACGGTGCCGAGGGGCATGCCCGTCCCGCTAAATGGTTGATATCGGTCCGAGTAAGACGCTCGATTGACCCCATTTGAGACATGCCCTGATTTCCAGGCTTTGTTGGGGTGGTACCATGTTAGGTCGGCAGGTTGATTGATTTCAATCGTGGGAATGGTCATGCCAAGCACAGATCTCGGGCCTGTCGTAAGTGATCTGATCAAAGCAGATTGTGCTTCTTGAGAGGTCCCAAGTGCAGATTGTGCGACGGGATAGACGGATTCAATGCTCGCGAGTCCAAATGGAGCCAATGTGAATTCGACATCGTGGTGTTCTAGATCTTGTGGACGATGATCCGAAATAATGGCATCAATGGTTCCATCTAAAACCCCAGCGCAGAGTGCCTTTCGGTCGTCTTCAGACCGAAAAGGCGGCAACACCTTCAAGGTGCTATCGAAGTTTGCCAAGTCTCTATCTACGAAAAACAAGTGGTGCGCAGACGTCCCGCATGTGACGTGCAGTCCTTCCTCTTTGGCCAAGCGGATGAGGTCAACGGATTCAGCGGTGCTGATGCAGGAGAAGTGAAGCCTCCCTTCCGTGTACCGAACGATTTCCAAGTCCCGCTTGATGCGCATGGTTTCTGAAATCGAGGGGTTGCCCACGATTCCCATGGCCGTGCTTTGAGGGCCTTCGTGCATCAAGGGATTTGAATTCAGACCCAAATCCAACGGACAGGTGATCACGGGGGTGGTCATACCCGCTGTGTACTCGAGGGCACGACGCAGCAATTCGGTTTGGTTGATGGGTCCGTCATCTGAAAATGCCACAGCTCCTGCTCCGGCCAGGTCATGCATTTCTGAAAGTTGTTCGCCTTTTTGCTCCTGAGAAAGACTCGCCATCGGCCAAATGTGCGATGCGAATTCTGAAGAGCGCGATTGGAGGTAAGCGATTGCCCCTTTGTTGTCGGGAACAGGGTGTTGCCCCACATTCAGCGTCACGTGGGTAAATCCACCAGCTTTTGCCGCCAAGCAGCCGTTTTCAAGTCCTTCCTTTTGCTCGTTTCCCGGATCGGCAAAATCTGCTTGTAAATCGACCCATCCCGTCGAAAGCCGCGAGCCGGGTTCATCCCAAACATCCACGCCCTTGGACGTGTCGATGTGCTCTTCAATGTGTGTGATGATGCCCTTTTGGATGAGCACATCGCGCTGCTTCCCATGGTGGGAGCTGCCGGGGTCGGTGATGATTACGCCTTTGATGATTGTTTCCATGCACGTAGGAGTATAGTCTCAAGAAAGAGAGCGATGAGCGCAAGCAAAATACAGGCCTTCCAGAGGGGTGTGCCTTGCTCGATGCGTTTAATGACTTGGGGAAGAGTGGAACTGGTTGATGCAATGACCTTCATGGGCGGCCACCCAAGGTCGGACCATTGGGATTCGAAGCCAAGGACATCGAAGGCCGCATGATCCGATTCTTTTCTGTTCTGATTGAGACCAATGGCAGCCAATGGACGGCCGGCACTCGTCAAATCGTAATGACCAGCATTCAATGGAATGCCCGTGAGGCTGATGCGCAATTCTGTTCCCGTTTGTCGCACTTCAGGAAGCCAAGTTTGTTCTCCTTCCAAGGCGAGGTCTTGGGAGTTTTCATTGTCGATGTCCAAGGCCCATGTGCCGAGCTCACCAATCTCTCCTTGGTGGATTTTGCCTGCAGCGGACTGTTCTGCCATTCTCAAGAGAATGGGAACCCACAGTGCGTGACGTGTAAGATTCGTCTGATCCTCGTCACCGCTCGTGGAAAACAAAAACGCTTGTCCTTGACCGACCGGAAGGCGCGTGAGGAAGGGTAGACCCCGTTCGGTCCAAGCCAACGCTTCTTCTTGTGGCGCTAAAGTGCGATTCCACATGGCTTCGGTAACCGGTAAATCCATGCGCTCAGGGATCCGATCGAACATATGTTGAAAGAATGGGTGCTCCGATACCAATCTCTGCACGCGATCGGACTGTTCGATCCACTTGTTTTGATTGGACGTTCCCAACGCCGTGAGCAAGGCGGGATCTGTAGCTTTATACTGAGGTAAGATCACCAACGTACCTCCCTCCCTACAAAACGCTTCCATGGCATTGGCAAAACCCGAGCCTTGAACCGGCCAATCGCTCAAAATGATGCAATGACGGTCGGTCAACATTCCCGGCGTCCATTGGGTTTGGACGTTCATGTTGTACAAGTCTTGTGCGGTTGAAAACAAGCGTTGGATGGAGCTGCTTACTGAACCACTGGGTTTGCCAGTGAGCAGCGTAATTTGGATTTGATCCACAACGTCATATCCGAAATACCAGTCGTCATCGAAGCGAATAGGAGCATCCTCTATGTGCACGGTGGCTTGCTGAATACCTTTAGCTCCAAGGGTAAACCGAAGAACCGTATCTGTTGGGATTCCGGGTACGATGTTGAAGGTGCCCATAGCGACCCGATCGCCATTGACATTCAATGTCATTGGAACAGCATCAACGGATGTTTTGGAATTATGGCGCAAGCGCACTTGCAACGCGGCTGGACGTGCGCTGATCCGCATAGGCTCGGTGAACCAAACGGAGTCGACCCAGATATTGGGAGTATTGCCTGCAATTTCAGGCACAAAAAGCCATTGAATTGCGCTGTCTGGAACCGCGATATCATCGGTTAATTGATGCGTCGACTTTTGCAAGTCTGTGAAGAGGTAAGCCGTTTGTTGTCTGTCATCGGCTTTAATGAGTTGGTTGGAAACCCGCTGCAAAACAGCTGGCAGAGGCTGAGTGTTTGGGTCAATTCGAATCGATTCAATTCGCTCCAATGCCTGATCCTTGGTTAGAAATGTCTGATCTCGGCCTGAAAATGCGTTGGTGAGTACTTGAAATTGATCCGTTGGTTTGTACTGATTGACCACCAAAGATGCTTTGTTCTTGGCCGATTGCAAGAGTTGTCCCTCTTCTCCCATGCCTTCCATGGACAGGCTATTATCGACAAAAAGAGATACGGCGTGGCCTCCTGTTCCAGAGATTCCGTTCCCTTCCATAGAGACCAATTTGGGTTGCGCAAAGGCAAGAATGATGGCCGCGAATGCCAGCAGACGCAGGAGAAGAATCCACCAATGTTTGATTTGCTGGGTGGCTTTCGTTTCACGCTGAACGTCCTTTAGAAAGGAGACTTGGGAGAATTGAACCCGTTTAAAACGTCTGAAATGAAGCAGGTGAATGACTATCGGAATAGCCAGTGCACCAAGACCCCAAAGTATTTCTGGATGCACAAATTCCATTCGGTACAAATTTAAGTCCAATTTTGCAGGTGATGGCGAAGCAAACGAAGAAGGATGAAAAAAGAACATTGTCCAACGCTCAAGAAAGGAAGGTCGACTCTGAGATGCGTGCTTTTCTGCTGGAAAAGGCCGAGTTCTATGAGAGAGCAGGGTTCATTGAGGATGATCCAATTTCGGTTCCTCATCGGTTTTCAAATCCCAGGGATGTTGAGTTAGCGGGCTTTATTGCTGCTTCTCTCGCTTGGGGCCAGCGTAAAACCATCCTGAAAAGCGCTTCGAAGTTCATCGAGCGAATGGATAATGCTCCGTCGGAGTTCATTGGACAGGCAACCCCCGCTGAACTCAAGCGTGCTTCTGCTGATTTCGTCCATCGCACATTTCAGCCGCGGGATGCAGAGGTGTTTTTGCACGCCTTGCAGGGATTGATGAAGCAACACGGCACCCTCGAAGAGGCGTTTTTGGTCCATTCGGCATCGAGCGCACCAACCGCAGAAGACCACCTGTGTGCCTTTCATGATCGATTTTTTGAAGCAGCTGCACACCGCGGCTTTGAACCCGGACGAACGCAAAAACACGTTGCTTCCCCAAGACGAGGATCGGCGACCAAACGATTGAATATGTTTCTTCGTTGGATGGTCCGATCCAATGCTCGAGGGGTGGATTTTGGAATATGGAAGGCCATTTCACCGGCCCAGTTGATGATTCCGTTGGATGTACATACCGGAAACGTAGGTCGCAAATTGGGTTTACTGGATCGCAAAGCGAGTGACTGGAAGGCCGTGGAAGAGTTGATGGAAAGCCTGCGGCAAATTGATTCTGCTGACCCGGTCCGGTTGGATTTTGCTTTATTTGGATTGGGAGCGATTGAAGGGTTTTGATACAGACCAGAACCCAGACTTTTAGCCAATGATTCCGAAGCGCTGGTTGACGCAATCGTCAATGCGCTCATACAAATGGGCAGGTGAAAAAGTACGCCAGCCCAATTCGTTGAGTTCGCCACCTAAGACAAAGTAGCTATCCAGATCGATGGATTTCATGTCGTCAATCACGTGCTCTCGAAAATTCAGCAGAGCGATCCAGCCGTCTTCCTCGGTGACTTCATCGAACCATTCCTCGTAGTAGCAGTCGTCGCTAAAATGAAAATTCAATACATTCTCTCCGATGAGAATGAAGCGGGAAATACCCTCTCCCATCAGAACATCGACCACTTCTCGTTTGAATTGCATGATGTCATTGTAGAGGCAATCGTTCCACTCTCCAATGAATTCGATGATCGCAAACCGCTCGTCATAGTCCACAAACAATAATTTGCAGAATAGGGTAGAGGATTGGATTGAATCCCACTGCGGGTGGATGAAGTAATTGTACACTTTAGTCGAATATTCGAACTCGCTGTACGTCCTTTCAAAAAATGGACTTCTCGAATCGTTGCTGGCGATGTAATGATTGCGCCAGGCATAGTATGGCTCAAGCGTGTGCATGTCCGTTCAATTGATCAATGGCGTCCCGAACATTTCCGGTAGAATCGAGGGCTGCCTTCGCTTCGCTCGCCGAACATCCTGTAGCTTCTCGAATCATCCGCACCCCACGTTCGATCAATTTTGTGTTGGAGAGTTGCATATCAATCATCTTGGACCCGCGGACCCGCCCCAATTGCACCATCGCGGTAGTGGTGATCAAGTTCAAGATCAGTTTCGTAGCAGTTCCGGCGTTGAGTCGGGTACTGCCCGTCACGAATTCCGGCCCTGTGACCGCTACCATGGGAAATTGCGCTTCCTGCTCAACCTGAGTACCAGGATTGCAGGTGATGCATCCAGTCAGCATTCCAGCTTCATTGGCTGCCTGGAGACCGCCAATGACATAGGGAGTGCGTCCTGATGCGGCGATGCCTACCAAGGTGTCTCTTTCGGTGGGTCGTGCTGACTTCAAGTCATTCCAGGCTCCATGGAAATCATCTTCGGCCCCTTCAACGGCGACCCGAAGCGCTCCATCTCCTCCGGCGATCCACCCCTGAACGGCTTCGCGATCAACTCCGAAAGTCGGAGGGCATTCACTGGCGTCCACCACACCAAGACGTCCGCTGGTACCTGCACCGATGTAAAACAACCGGCCACCGCGTTGCATGCGCAAAACGAGAGCCTTCAAGAAGGCCTCAATTTGAGGGAGAGATTTGGAAACAGCACCGTGAGCTGCAGCAGAATGAGCATGCATCGAACGGACTAAGTCAGCAATGGACTGCTGCTCCAGGTTGTTCATTGGTCCCTCTTGTTCGGTCGGAGGGAGGTGTTGGCCATTGAAGTCGTTCACACGTCAAAAGTACTGCCCATCACAAATTAATCCTGCGAATTCCACCAATTCCACGCTGAGTCTGCCTGGGCGATGAGCATATCCTTGCCGTTCAGGGTTTCTGCTCCAGCCGATTGAGCTTGTTCTAGAAAGCGTGTTCGCGGTGGATTGTATACGAGGTCCACAACCAAATGTCCCGGTCCGACACCTTCCCATGGAAACGGGAGACAGGCATTAATTTCAGGATACGTGCCTACGGGTGTGCAATTCACAATCAATTTAAAATGCTTGACTGCCTCGGCATTCAAATCTTCATAGCGGAAGGCACGCCAATCGATGGGGGATCGGGTGATGTGAATCACTTCAACTCCCAGAGATTGAAGCCCAAAACGCACGGCCGCCGCAGCTCCACCGCTGCCTAAGATCAGTGCTCTTTCGTGCTCAGAGCGAAGAAAGGGTCGCAAGGACTTTAAAAATCCTTCAACATCGGTATTGTGTCCATGCCATCCGGACGCAGCAGGTTTAATGGCGTTCACCGCTCCCACTGATAGAGCCTCTGGTGTCAACTCTGCCAAGTACGGAATGATGCTTTGCTTAAAAGGAATGGTGATATTCAAGCCGCACAAAGGGGCTGTCGCGTGCGCCCCCTCCATTTTTAACCAATCTGCGATCCCTTCCAAAGAAGGCCGTTCGAATCGCTCATAGGTGCAGCTCAATAGGTTTTGTTTTTGGAATCGTTCGGCAAAAAGTGCAGGTGATTGGGAGTGAGCCAAAGGATGCCCGAGCACACCATATCGAAGGCGTCTGCCCATCACGAGCGGCTTTGTGCAAACCGATGGATGCCCAAGACGAGTAGGCTCCCAATGAACGTCCAAACCAGGCACCCCAGAAGCGCTTCGCTTTGTGGCCAAGCGTTGGTTTGCAACCAAGTCTCCCGGCCATCGCTATGGGTGTATAGGAGCAAGGCGTTTTCTTTCCAAGGCCACAGTGCTTGCAGAGAGCCCAGTAAAAATCCAGAAAGCAGCGCCATCATTCCGTTGCGTGATGTTTCAAGCCATCGTTTGAGCAATCGGCTAAAACCCAACAATCCGGTGATCGCTCCGAAGGCTACGACGGACACTGTGGGCACATCAAAGGATTTGATCGCGGCTATGACCGGACTGTAAACCCCCAATAAGAGGAGAATAAAGCTACCGGAAATCCCGGGTAAGATCATGGCACAGGCAGCCACAGCTCCACATGCAAACAAGTACAAATAACCCGGGTCGATGGACAGGGGGGGAAGGGATCCCACCGCAAACGTCAAAGCTGCCCCCAATAAAAATGCAATGAGAGCTGGGACATTCCACTTGTCTACTTCTTTCGCTATGAGCGGGATAGAAGAGGCAACCAAACCAAAGAAGAAGGCATAGAGCAGGGTTCGTTCATGTTCAAGCAGGTGGTGCAGTATGCCGGATAAGCCAATGATACTGGTTCCAATTCCCATGGCAAGTGCGGCGAGAAACGGTCCATTCACATGCCGCCATGCTCCTCTGATGCCACCGGATTTGAGCACCCGGATGAGTGAAAGGTCAAAGGATGAAATAGCCTTCAACAGGGTGTCATAAATTCCGGTGATCAGTGCGATGGTTCCTCCCGAAACACCTGGGACCAAATCTGCTGCGCCCATGGCCATTCCTCGAATGAAGATGCTCAGGTGCTGCTTCATCCGACTTCTGTGTCTGGCTCATATAACGCCATCCATTCAGTAATTCCTCCAATGAGGCTGTGGAGATTGGTAAAGCCGTATTTGGTCATGAGTGCGCTCACCGTTGCTGCAGAACGGCTTCCAGAACGGCAGTACATCACGACGGAATGGTCTCTTGGAATTTCAGAATGGCGGCTCAAACAGAAAGCCATGGGAATATGGGCGTCCGTCAAACGACTCACGGTCACTTCATGGATTTCACGGATGTCCAAGAAGGTGAAATTCTTACCCTCCAACTTCCATTGATGAACTTCCTGAACGGTGACGAAGGAGACATTGCCCAGCATGTTTCGAAATCAGTCTTCTTCTACCGTGTCATTCACCAAACGTCTTCCTTCCGCAAGTGAATCTGGAAGGCTTTCGAAAAAGGTGTCTCCCCGAAGACCCATGCGAAGGCACTCCAATGGAATTAAATCATTTGGGCCGATGTTCCCCAAGTTGACATTTGCTCCAAATTGCTTGATGAACCAGACTTGCTGGGGTTTCTTAGGCGCCTCCCAAAGGATGTCTTCGAGTGCAACATTGGCGAGGATTCTACGAATCAATTGCACGTGGGCGCTGCCATTGGGCCTGTAAATCCCGACATTTCCACTCTCTCTCGCTTCGGCAATCACTTTCACGCTTCCAGCCTGTAATTCATTGCTCATCATTCGGATCCATTTTGATGGACTGATGAGAATGCCTTCTTCTTTGGAGCCCACTTCTGACAAGACTTTGTAATTCTTGCTGAGTTTGTGGATGACCTCACATTTTTCATCGTGGGGAATCACCATGGAACCGTCGCTCACCTCGAGGCACTCAATTCCAAGTTTGTCTATGAAACGGAGATAATTATCCAATTCATTCCGGATGAAGAATGCCTCAAACAGCGTGCCGCCGCAGTAAACATCGAATCCGGCATCTCGGTAAAGCCGGACTTTGTTTTCAACGCCAGGAGTTAAAATGGACGTGCCAAAACCAAGTTTGAGCAGGTCAACTAATTCAGATCCTGTTTCTATCAGGTCTTCTGCGCCTCTGAGGCTCAGCCCTTTATCCATGACCATGGTGAGGCCATTGGAACGCGGGCGTTCAGTGCGTTCCGGAAGATGCGAAATTTCGAACATGGTTCAGGGTTTAAAACGCTCTACGCGTTCATTGAAGCGCGCATCATTGGCAAGCGCTGGTAAAAATTTGATCAGAATTTCAGACTGATCAAAATAATGAGTCAGTAAATGTTCAAGAAGATCAAAGGCTTCTTTATGCAATCCAGTAGCGTAAAGGCTAATGAATTTACGGTAACCCATGGCGGGGTGTTGTCCAAGAGCCGTTTGCGCATCCTCCGCAATCATCAACGCATCTTCATGTCGATCGGCGATTTGGAGATTGTCCATGCGTTCGATCCATAAATCCTCGTTTTTGATGTCGAGAATTAAGCCTTTGGTGAAGAGTTCCTCGGCCCGGTCAAATTCCTTGAGTTTTTTCAAGGTATTGGCAAGAAGTAAATGGTAGTCTGCCTGATGAGGCTCGATTTCCAATGCTTGTTCAAAATACGAGCATGCTTCACGTGATTGGTCGCGCATATCAGCCAGAACGCCCAGGCCTACAAATGCATCGGCGAATTGAGGGTCGAGTTTGAGGCTTTCCCGATAATACGTTTCAGCACGAGCTAAATCACCGATGCGTTCCAAACATTCTCCCATGTAGCAGCGCGTACCCGGTGAAGCATCTTCAAAAGCTAAGGTCTCTTCATATGTGTGCAATGCATCTTGATATCGCTCCATCGATACGAGGGCTTCAGCCTTCTGATGGTAAGCCGGACCAAACGCACCCTCAATGGCAATGGCGAAGTCATAAGCTTCAATGGCTTTGGGATAACGACCGCATTGTTGAAGGGCATTGCCGAGGCTATACCATGCAGCAAAGGAATACGGTTGATCTTCCAAGAATTGCTCGTAAAATTCGGCCGCTCGTTTGAATTGTCCTGTGCGCTCAAAGCAAAATGCCAATTCGTAAACGGCAGTTTCGTTCGAAGGGTCTTCTCGCAGCGCATCATGAAGGTTTCGAATGGCTTCTTTCCAAGCCCCCATATTCTCAAACTCCAAAGCGAGATCAATCCGAATTTCACGACGGGTTTCCGGATCAGCGAATACCAAGGCATTCTGGAAACAATCGATGGCGTGTTTATGCTCCGACATTTGGCTGTACACGGTGCCCAAAGTCAGCAAAATCTCCTCGTTGTGTGGTTCGATTTCCAGGAGTTCCTTCAGCAATGGCACGGCCTTTACGGGCTGTCCTATGGCGACCCATACCTGCGCCTGGCGCAACTTTAGAGTCAGATTTCCGGGGTACAATTGGCACGAATATCTTAGGACTGCTTGGGCTTTCCGTTGGGCTTTGTGTTCGAGGTAATGCTCGATTAAGCCTTCCAATTCGTCCACGTCAAAGAATGCTTGATCTCCTTGTTCGACCATATCTTCGAACTTTCTGACCAAGCTTTTCAACGTAAGTTCATCTCGATAAGCGCGTCCTTCTTCGTTCATCCGCCCCAAAGCTAAGACGATTAGCTGTGAGGTGAGTCATTTGGGACAGAGGTTTTTTCACATCTGAAGTCAAAAATTTCACGAATGAGGTCGACTCAGGGTATTTTTGCGCCATGCTCATTACATCCATATCAGGAATTCGGGGGACCATCGGTGGCCCTGCAGGCGAAGGTTTAACTCCTCTGGACATTGTCAAGTTTGGCACAGGCTACGCACAGTGGATTCAGGAGCGTTCAGGAAAAAATCAGCCTACCGTAGTGATTGGGCGTGATGCGCGACTCAGTGGACAGATGGTGCGGGACTGTTTGGTTGGCACGCTCAATGCCATGGGGGTGCATGTCATTGACCTGGGTTTAAGCACCACTCCGACCGTCGAATTGGCCGTTCCAGCAGAACAAGCTGACGGAGGTATTATCCTGACGGCGAGCCATAACCCCAAACAATGGAATGCGCTGAAATTGCTTGATCATACGGGCGAATTTCTTTCTTCAAAGGACGGCGAACGTGTGTTGGAATTGTCCAATGGCAAGCCTGTATTCGCGGAAGTGGAGTACATCGGAACAGTGCAACAGCGCTCTGATTGGATGCAAAAGCACGTTGGGCATGCGATGGAGTTGGACTTGGTTGATGCAGCTCGCGTGCGAGATCGGCGGTTCAAGGTGGCCGTGGATGCGGTGAATTCCACGGGAGGCTTGATCATCCCGATGTTACTCGAGGCGATGGGATGTGAGGTGGTACGGGTTCATTGCGACGCGACAGGTCATTTCGCTCACAACCCTGAACCGCTGCCCGCTCACTTGACTGACTTATGTGAAGCCGTGGTCGAACATCAATGTGACTTGGGAATCAGCGTGGATCCCGATGTAGATCGGCTGGCTTTCGTTTGCGAAGATGGCAGTTGGTTTGGAGAGGAGTATACGCTCGTAGCAGTCGCGGATTATGTGCTCTCACATACCCCAGGGAATACTGTCAGCAATATGAGTTCTACCCGTGCATTGCGTCAAGTAACGGAGCGCCACGGCGGCAGCTACACGGCGAGTGCAGTGGGGGAAGTCAATGTCGTCGCAGCCATTAAGGAGACGAACGCCATCATCGGAGGAGAAGGAAACGGCGGCATCATTTATCCCGCTTCGCATTGCGGTCGAGATGCCGTGGTAGGTACGGCGTTATTTTTGACACAGCTCGCCATGTTTGGAGAACCCGTGTCCGCCTTGCGCGCAGGTTACCCGAATTGGTTTATGTCCAAAGACAAGCTGGAATTGCCACCCGTTGATGTCGACGCTGCTTTGAAGGCGCTCGTAGCTTCCCATCCCGAAGCAGAAGTGAACACTGTGGATGGTGTGAAATTTGACCTAGAAGAAGGCTGGGTGCATCTCAGGAAATCCAATACAGAGCCCATCATACGGGTCTATTCCGAGGCGGAATCGGCGGAAGCAGCAGGGCATTTGGTAACCCGTTTCAAAACGGAATTAATCTCATTGCTTGCTGCATTGGGGAATTAAATGAAATGATGCATTTTTGTCTTCCTGCTCAAGCGAAATGAACGCAATGAACGTCTACCTCGATAACGCCGCTACTACCTCTGTTGCTCCAGAAGTGATTGAGGCGATGGTACCAGTGTTAGCGGAGACGTATGGAAACCCATCCTCTAGCCATGCTACTGGTCGCAAATCCCGGGTCATAATTGAGCAGAGTCGACGAAGCATTGCGGCACATATGCAATGTCATCCGAGTTCCATCTACTTCACGTCAGGTGGCACGGAAGCGGATAATTTGGCATTGCGGTCTGCGGTTCGCGATCTCGGTTGCACAAGGATTATAACTTCAGAAGCAGAACACAGCGCTGTCATTAAAACAGCCCAATCGCTGGAGCGAAGCAATGACGTACAACTCGATTTGGTGCGACACCTCGCCGATGGTCAGGTTGATGTTGCTCATTTAGCAGAATTGCTGGCAAAGCCCGGAAAGAGCATCGTGAGTCTCATGCACGCGAACAATGAAGTAGCGGTGGTGCAAGATTTGAATCGAGTGGGTAAGATGTGCCGCGAGGCAGGAGCTTTGTTTCATTCGGATACGGTGCAAACCATGTGCCATTATGCGTTCGATTTGAGTGAGTTGCCTGTAGATTTCATTACTTGCTCAGCCCATAAATTTCATGGTCCCAAGGGCGTTGGCTTCCTGTACATTCGGAAGGGATTGCAAGTGGGAGGCCAAATAGAAGGTGGGAGCCAAGAGCGCGCCGTCCGAGGAGGAACCGAGAGCACCCATAACATTGTGGGCCTTGCGCGTGCAATGCAACTGGCCTATGACGACTTGGATGCCCATGTTCATCACGTGCGGTCGCTCAAAAAACGCATGGTCGATGGATTGATTGCTCATTTCCCTGATGTTCGCTTCAACGGTCATTCGGATCAATCGGATCGGCTATACACGGTATTGAATGTTTCGTTCCCGCCCCATCCCAAATCGGGGATGGCTCTTTTTTTATTGGATTTGGAAGGAGTTGCCTGTTCTGGAGGCAGTGCCTGTTCGAGCGGAGCTACACTCGGATCGCATGTCCTGCGTGCTCTGTCATTCCACGACCCAAAGCGAGCCAGCCTCCGTTTTTCATTTGGTCGGTACAACACGGAAGAAGAGGTCGATTATGCGATTGATGCGATTAAGCGCGTTTTCGCTCCGGTGAAGTAATTTCGATGCCTTACTTTAGGAGGGCAAATACTTGCCATGGCGCTTAACTCCGCATTTAATTGGTTCATTCGAAAACGAATGGTGCAGTTGGATTTGGTCCGAACCAATCCCGTTGAGATGCAGCGCGCACTGTTCTCCCGACTGATGGCCAGCGGGAAAATGACGCAGTTTGGCGAGGAGCACGGTTTGAAGGATGTTCGTTATTTGAGAGAGTTCAGGCGCCAGGTGCCCATCCGCACCTATGACGAGATCAAACCGTGGATTGATCGAGCCCGGAGTGGGGAGGAGGCGGTGCTTTGGCCAGGGGAAACTCGGTGGTTTGCGAAGAGTTCGGGGACGAGTTCTGACCGAAGTAAATTTTTACCAGTGACGGAATCGGCATTGAAGGCATGTCACTACAAGGGTGGTAAAGATCTGCTCGCACTTTTTTGTCATCAACGTCCAGAAGCCCGATTGTATGACGGAAAGCATCTCATTCTCGGAGGTTCATCGGCTCTCCATTCCGATGGCAAAGGCGGTTTTACTGGGGATCTAAGCGCGATCATTGTGCGCAATCTACCCTTTTGGGTAGAGTCAAGGCGAACGCCCAGTCGGGACATTGCTTTGATGGAAAATTGGAAAGAAAAAGTAGACGCAATGGCGCGTTCCACCATGAAGGAAGATGTACGAATCTTGGCTGGAGTGCCAAGCTGGATGTTGGTGGTGGCCAAGCGCGTATTGGAACTTTCAGGCGCGAGGACATTGGGCGAGGTTTGGCCCAATTTGCAATTGTTCATGCACGGAGGTGTTAGCTTCATACCTTATCGGAGAGAATTTGAATCGCTCATTGGATCGACCAATCATCCCTTCGATTTCTTGGAGACGTACAATGCTTCTGAGGGATTTTTTGCTCTCCAAGATCGGTTGGAGGAAGACGATCTCTTGCTGATGCTTGATTACGGGATCTATTTTGAATTCATACCCATGAGTGAATGGGGCAGTGAGCAACCCGTGGCATTGGAGCTTCGTGAATTGGAGGTGGGACAGGATTATGCCCTCGTCATTTCTTCGAATGCGGGACTGTGGCGTTATGCACTGGGCGACGTAATTCGAATGACCGAAGTTCATCCATTTCGATTGCAAGTTGTGGGCCGGACGACATCCTATTTGAATGCATTTGGAGAGGAGGTGATGGTGGAACAAGCTGACCGTGCGATTGCTGAGGCGTGCACCTTGACCAATGCTTTGGTACGTGATTACACCGCCGCACCTGTGTTCATGAGGTTGGATGATACCGGAGCACATGAGTGGTGTATTGAATTTGTCAAATCTCCCGATGGTGGGATGTCCTTCTTCTTAGAATGCTTGGACGCTTCGCTTCGCCGAAGGAATTCAGACTACGATGCCAAGCGCACGGAGAATTTCGTTTTGCGGTTTCCGATTGGACATGAACTTCCGGATGGAAGTTTTGAAAAGTGGCTTCGCTCCAAGGGAAAATGGGGAGGTCAGCATAAAGTACCTCGTCTGTCAAACACCCGGACGGTGGTAGAAGAATTGCTAGAAATGAATCGTGCCCGAGGCCCCATTGTGAATTCCGGAGTCTGATTCATCCACAATTCCTCGTTCAATGCATGTGGGATACCTGTTGAAAACACGGTTTCGATGCTGTTTTAATTCGGCCTAATTTGCAGACTGAACGAAGCCAAGATTATGCACATTGCCATCGCCGGAAACATCGGGTCTGGAAAGACAACCTTGACAACTTTATTGTCGAAACATTACCGCTATACCCCGCACTTTGAACAAGTTGACGACAACCCATACCTGAACGACTTTTATAAGGATATGCAACGCTGGTCCTTCAACCTTCAGGTCTTTTTCTTGCGTTCGAGGTTCGCTCAATTGGCTGAACTTCAGGAAAGTGGGAAGAACGTAATTCAAGATCGTACGATTTACGAGGATGCAAACATCTTCGCACCGAATTTGCATGCCATGGGCCTAATGAGCTCGCGGGACTTTCAGAATTATCTGGACCTTTTTGAATTGATGCAGCGGTTTATTTCTCCGCCTGACCTCATGATTTATTTGCGAGCTTCTGTTCCTAAATTGGTAGAGAACATCCAGAAGCGTGGCCGAGATTACGAAGAGGCCATTCGATTGGATTACCTGAATCGCTTGAATGAACGATATGAGGCATGGATCAGCACTTACACGACGGGCAAGCTTTTGATCATTGATGTGGACAGCAACCGTTTCCACGAGAACAAGGAGGACCTTGGAATCGTCATTGAAGGCGTGGACGCTGAGCTTCACGGCTTGTTTGTGTGATCTGCGTTTTGCGGGGTAGGGTATTCATTGAAGGTCATTCAAATCCGCCTGTAAAACCTTATTCACTATTGTTATAGATAATTCGGTAATTGCAGAAAGTTTTTAACGCCCCCCCTCTTTGACAATAGTGCTCAATCAATTCAATATTTCATTGTTGGGCTCATGATGGATTAGTGTTAATGTGCGATTAATAGGTGCATATTTCAGCTATATTGCATCTTCATCAAACCTCATTATTTTTCTTGAAAATGAAGCTAAAAAACATTACTCATCGATGCGGGAAGAGTGATTTCACAATCGTGTTGATAATGATTTTGTCCATGGGTATGGCTTCATGTGCAAGCCACAAGTACGCTTCATCGGAACGCAAGGCCAATCAGACAGTTTCTTTTCGAGCCAACGCACCGAACGCCCAAGTGATGATCAAAGGTTCAACAGCGGATATTGATAGGGACCTAACTCAAAGTACCACCGGAACATCGGGAAACCTTGCCTTACCCTCATTGAAGAAGAAAAACCTTAGTCTAATTGTGACTGCTCCCGATTACGAGACGGAAACCATCAATTTGAATAGGAAGGTTCGCCGCGAGGCACTAAAGAAAAGTCTTGGTTTGTCGTTGGTCACCTATGGCATTCCTCTTTTGTTTGATGCTTTTCAATCGGATTTCTATCAGCTCGGACCCAATTCACGATCGGTAGCTCTGGACATGGATTATACGGACGCTTTCTACCGAAGGAAACTGGATGAGAGGCGGGGAAGTCAAAACCCAAGTGTCTTTGACACCTACATATTCAGTTTCCCAGATTCGCCCTTTTATGAGGAAGCACAAAAGTTGAAGGCCGAAGTTGAATTCAATCTGGCGCTGAAAGAGGGAACTGAAGATGCTTTAAATCGATTCATCGCGTCCCACCAGGACTCGCATATCCTCGAGAAAGCGAAGAGGGCGAAAGATGAAATGGAAGAGGCTCGACTTGCGTTCGAATCTGCTCAATCAGAGAATACAGTTGAGTCCTATGCCAAATTTCTTGCGAGGTACCCGGCAAGTATTCAGAAATCGGTTGCTATCCAAGGAAAGACAAAGGCAGCTTTTGCCGATCTCGTGATGCCAGGGGAAGCAAGCGAGCGTGCTGTCATGGAATTCATGTCGGAGCACCTTGCAAAGTCTTCTACTGAAATGGAAGGGGATTGGGTTGAAAACGCGATATCCACGAGCATAGCGCGATACGGAGATGCATTGAAAAGAGAATTGGGTAACGATCTGGAAAATCAGGGAGAAATGCTCAATCGAATTACGGAATTCGAATCGACTTATAAGTTTGCCATTACGAATATCAATTCAGAAGGAGGTTATTTTCAAGTCAGTGCCCAATCATTGAAAGACGAAATTATTGCGCAAGTCATAGCGGAATACTTTGAGAATGGCCGAGCCAACCAGGTTACCGGAGGCTGGGAAACGGCCATCTCTGAAATGGCTTCGCTGTTCCCTGAATTGTGCCCGAGCGCAGATCATTGGTGCCTGATGGCACTGATTGACGGGCAGCCCAATAAGAATGGAGATGTGATAATTTCCAACCCTTCATGGGTGTATGACTACTTCGACAATGTTTCAGAGAGAGATCGGATGATCTCATTCAGAGGATTCGAAAAGGATGGAGGTTTTGTCATGTTGCAAGACGAATCTGACTGGATGCGGTTCTCGTATGCCAACAACAAACTGAAAGAATTTGAAGCCAAGAAGGATGGTAAAACAGTTTGCCGACTGATTTTCAAAGGCCTCACGAATTACGATTCGGACATTGAAAGCGCCGAATATTTCTCAAACGGGTCGTTGATTTACAAGCAAGGCAAAGGCCCATCTGGGGATTGGTTTGGTCACGTGATACAAGATGGGTTGAATGTGACCCTTTCGAATCATCCAACGTGGGCCGCCGTGAGAACCGCTATGGAGCCTGCAAGAGGAGTAGGGCCATCCATCGACGATTATGCTTCTGCCCTGCAAACCCTTTCCGAATTCGAGCAGACCGTTCCAAGGGATGAAGTTGAGATAATCAATCAAATCGAGAGTTTGAAAGAACAATGCAACAAATCAAAGGATATCTTGGAGGTTGAAAGGGCAAAACGAGAGCGTGAGGAGATGGCCAGATTGGCAGTGGAACGGGAAAATAGGGAAAGGCGACGCCAAGCCCAGATGGAAGAACAGCGAAAGGCAAGGGAGAGCAATGTCAAAGCGCTCCAAGGTCACTATTCAGGATCTGCAGGGTCCGTCGTTCTGCGGGTTGGTGGCTCCGCCAGTCTGCCCTCTGCATTAAAGGATCCCTCCGCCGATGGGGTGCGTTGGGAACCAAGCGGGGATGACTCCGTGTGGCTCACCCCTTATTACTATTCCGGCCCCCGGGAATTCAACAACACCTCCGATTTGACGCCGGTAATTTTCGATGTGGCGCGAAGGAATGGCAAAATCGTGCTCTCTACGCGGACTATGAGGGGCAGCTACAGTTTCAGCAATTAACCGAGCCGCCCAGACGGAATCTGAAACTTCTCTTTGATTGATTCAACTGGATGAATAAGTTATTCGTTGATTCGGTTGCACTTTTTGTAAGAAATGTCCACGGAATCTTTGTCCATGGTTTTCATCTTGAGGTAGCGAGCCTTGGCCTCCTCAAATGAATAAGTCGTCCAATTCCAGTCTTGGTAGTACATATCGCCATCCGCAAAAATCACATAGATACTCGGAAAGTCCTTGATTTGATAGATGGCATCCCGGCTGATGGTAAACGTCGCCCAGTATCGCTCGTTGGGCGACTCGTAGTTTTCTCTTCCTGTTTCTCTTTCCAAATACGAGGGCATTTCAAACCACGCGAAATAATCGTCACGCTCCCACCTCTTTTCGTTCTCTCGTTTCACGCGTACATGAAAAGGAACCTTCTGTGCTTCATCGAATTGTGACCCACCGCGCCAATTTTGGCTATCGTCCGATCTTTTACTGTATTCAAACTTGATGGTTCCGAAACCTGGGACTTCGTATGAAACCTCATCAATCATGTCAATGATGTATTGACGACCGGTGAATTCCTGAGCTTCGCAAACGAAGGGCGTCAGGAACAAAATCAAGCTAAGCAATTGCAAACGGAATAGTATCATTGGAAAAAGTGTAGATCGCGCGCAATCTCCAACCAATAATGGGATTTTCCAAATTGGCAAACCTCTTCATTTGCATCCTTTTAAACGTCCCGAGGGACTTCAGCGTCGATGAGCTTCAAGAAATGAAACGCCGGGTGATGAATATGGAACCAGAGAATTTCTGACCTGATGAACATTCAGGATGATTCACCTTCACGGGGAAATTTTAAGTAAAGAAGTGAAGCAAGCAAATTGAAGCAAAAAAAAGGGACCAGCCAGGTCCCTTTTTTTTATGCAAGAGATGAACGACGTTCATCAATTAGTTTGATGTGTTCACTCCACCTCAGCCGGGACTTCAACTTTTTGAGCCTTCGCATCTACATCAGCTTCAGGCGCATCGTGACCACCCAAAATTGGGGCAATAACAAGACCTACCAAGCACGTTAGTTTGATCAAAATGTTCATGGATGGGCCGCTTGTATCTTTGAACGGATCACCAACGGTATCACCCGTGACAGCTGCCTTGTGGGCTTCAGAGCCTTTGAAGGTCATTTCTCCGTCGATTTCAACACCTGCTTCGAACGACTTCTTCGCGTTGTCCCAAGCTCCACCTGCATTGTTTTGGAAGATGGCCCACAATACGCCACTTACAGCAACACCTGCCATGTATGCACCCAATGCTTCGGCACCCATGATGAATCCAACCAAGATGGGCGCAATGATGGTAATGGCACCGGGCAACATCATTTCCCGCAAAGCAGCTTGCGTGGAGATGTCAACACACTTGCTGTACTCAGGAATTCCTGTGCCTTCCATGATTCCAGGGATTTCCTTGAATTGACGACGGACCTCTTTGACCATTTCCATGGCGGCTTTACCTACACTGTTCATGGCCAATGCGGAGAAAACGACCGGCACCATACCACCGATGAACAATGCTGCCAAAACTTTGGCTTTGTAGATGTTGATTCCATCAATTCCAGTGAAGGTGACGTAGGCAGCAAACAAGGCCAAAGCTGTCAATGCTGCAGAAGCAATGGCAAATCCTTTTCCGATTGCTGCAGTCGTGTTTCCAACAGAA
>Ga0209631_10000660_pt1 | contig 46939 bp, 37 predicted proteins | sample COG_08_FD_184752 | JGI IMG/M metagenome (GOLD analysis project Ga0209631, IMG submission 184752) | Pelagic Microbial community sample from North Sea - COGITO 998_met_08 (SPAdes) (version 2) | ecosystem: Environmental > Aquatic > Marine > Neritic zone/Coastal water | place: Helgoland, sampling... | reverse complement strand
TTCTCCATTGAATTCTCCATCTTCAAACATGTTGACTTCTCCATTGAATTCTCCATCTTCAAACATGTTGACTTCTCCATTGAATTCTCCATCTTCAAATACGTCTTCATCTCCTAATACTTCTTCATTGTCAAACTGTTCTCGAACCGCTTCGTCTTCTTCAAATACGTCTTCATCTCCTAATACTTCTTCATTGTCAAACTGTTCTCGAACCGCTTCGTCTTCTTCGACCCCTTTTTCGACGACCACTTCTGCTCCGACCGTGTCGGGTTCTTTAAAAGATTTATCATCCTCTATTTTAAAAAAAGAGGATTCATCTTCTGATTTATCAAACTCTATTCTTGGAACTGATTTAAAATTAGATGAAGTCGTCGTTGATTTTGGGAAACCATATTCTTCTTTTTAATTTATTAAAGAAGAAGGGTTGTTTAATTCTGGTTTTTTATTAATATTATTACGATTCTCTAATAAATTCAGCATATTTGATGTTACTAACCCGGTAACATTACCCATATAATCTCTTTGAAATGCTTTCACAGCGTTCATTGTTTCTGGCCCATATTTACCATCTGCACCAAATTTTGGTAATACATAATTCCTACGCATCAATAATACTTGTAATTCTTTTACTTTATCACGTAATATACTATTTTCATTTGTAATTGCATTTGAAAACCTTACATATCCTATAGTTGTTATTAATAATCCAATCCAAAATATAGTTAATGATGTAAATTGTAGTTTCATTTTAATAATTTAAATTAAAGAGTGTCTAATAAATTATATGCATTAACTGTATTTATTTTTGTGTAATTTTATAACCTACGATGCCCTATAAACCCAAAAAACAACGAAAAAAAGTTTCAGCTGTTACGAGCAGTGAAGCGAATAGTAATTTATCTTCATTTAATTTTGGTGTTATATCCTCTACTAATATAAAAGAAAAAGATGATACTCCACTTATTTTACATTTACAAATTCCAATTACAGAAGAATCATCATCACAATTAAATGAGCCGAATTTTAACAACATTAAACACCGAGAGAATAGTTTAACAGAGCCATTAGCATATACCCCAAATTTAGACATACCACATCCATATGAGAGTCATAGTAGTGATTCAATCCCATTTACACTCGAAACTGATTATGAAAATACAGAATCTAATAATAATACGAGGAGGCCTTGTAATATCGAAAAAAATATAACAAATATATCCACATCCCTCTGTTCAGTTGTAACACCACGAACATATGACGATTCGTGTTGTTGGTGGTGTTGTCATCCATATAAAACGAATACTGTTGCATTGCCAATAAATAAAACATGCGATGATAATAAGTATACTACAATCGGAACATTTTGTAGTCCCGAATGCGCTGCTGCTTATAATTTTGAATCTGGTCATAGATATGGTGATATTTGGAAACAATATACAATGTTACATAACGTCGTCTTTGCTTCATCTGAAAAAACATATCGAATCAAATTAGCGCCACCGAGAGAGTCATTAAGTATGTTTGGAGGGCCATATACAATACTTAAATATAGAGAATTTATTAAACAACCAAATATACAAATCAAAATGACAGTAAATCCAATAAATCCTATTTTTACGATAACAGAAGAAAGTATACCAAGCAACGTATATCCTTCGAAAAATAACAATAGCGATGTGCCATTAGATTCAAAGCGTATTCAAAAAGCATCTACTGAATTACGTTTAAAACGTATGAAACGTCAAACAAAAGAAAATACACTTGAGAATTTTATGCAACTAAAAATTGGTGTATAATTTAAAAAAAAATATTAAAGATATGATTATATTTAGATTATTAATATTTAAATGACAGGTATTACAATCAATAATATCATTCTTATATTTGAATCTTTATTATCTATCCAAAAACAAAACTTAAAAAAGAATGAAAAACTTTCCAGTATATTATTTAAAATACGGTATTATAATTCATTATTATGTCAATTACGTATTTGGCAAATAGAACATACTCCGAATACAGTTATTACAAATATTACAGAGTTATCGTCTATACCTGAACTTGGGAAAAAAACACTTCAGCGTATTGAAGAAATGATTGAGACAGGAACATTAACTGAATTAGCAAATATTAATGTTAACGATGTAACAGAAGAAAATCGTTTATTATCTGTTACGGGGTTCGGCCCTTCAAAAGTGAAGGAAATTCTGTCACATGGATTAACATTAGATTCTCTATTAAATAATACATCAAACACATCACCCTCAATTCGATTGACAAATCACCAATTGTTAGGGCTAAAACATTATTATGATTTACAACATCGAATCGAAAGAAAACATATTGATCTTTTTATTTTACAACTTGTTACTATTTTACCAGAAATAAAAACAATTGTTTGTGGATCGTATCGTCGAGGAGCGTTAACTTCCGGTGATATTGATATTTTATTATGTTGTGGTAATAAATCTGAAAAATCATCGTGTTTAAAATCGTGTGTTACACTTTTAAAAAAGAAAGATATATTAGTAGATGATCTTATCTCATTAACCAAAACAAAATATATGGGTTTTGCACATCTTGATGACAGAGCCCATGTATGTCGCATTGATATACGATGTGTTTCAGATGACGAATATATTCCAGCAATGTTATATTTTACAGGCTCAAAACAAGAAAATCTTAGATTACGAAAGTTGTGTAAAACTAAAAATATGAAACTAAATGAATATGGATTATTTGATTTATCTTCTGATAAAATAATTCCATTAAAATCCGAACAGGAATTATATAACTTATTAAATGAACCGTATAAACAACCAACTGAACGATAAATCAATACATCGCAAGTGATAATAATAAATAGAAAGAGTTTTTTTAAAATAATAAAGAAAAATAAAGAAAAAAATACATATAATAATTAGTTAATTAAAATATATGAAATTACCTGCATCTTCTCTTATATTTACAAATCCACACGAAAGAGATAAATTCATTGAATTTTTTGAAGAAGGTCATATATATAATGTTAAGGGAGATACATCGTATGTATCTGTAACAACATTTGTACATACTTTTTTTGAAACCTTTGAACCGGATGTTGTCATAAAAAACATGAAAAATAGCTCTAAATGGAATTCTCAAAATCAATATTTTAATATGACAGATGATGAAATTAAACAAAAATGGCTTGATAACGGGGAATCAGCATCTACGTTAGGAACGTTATTACATCTTTTTATTGAACATTATTATAATAAATGGGATTTACCTTCTGCAGATATTCCAGATGAGTATAATCGATTATTTAAACCATACGATGACATAACAAAAAAACGAGGTTGGATTCCATATCGATCTGAGTGGTGTGTATACGATGAACCTCGTAAATTATCTGGTAGTATTGATATGATATATCAAACATCGGAAGATGATACAAAAAATTTAATTATTGTAGATTGGAAACGATGTAAGAAATTACCAGATACAGGATTTAAACATGGTAAACAACCATTATCATTAATTCCGGATTGTAAATTTTGGCAGTATACAATGCAATTAAATATGTATAGATGGATTTTAGAAACGCACTATGATAAAAAAATTTTAAAAATGTATTTGGTTGTACTTCATCCCCATCAAAACAAATATATTGAAAAACAAGTTCCTATTATTAAAGATGAAATACTAAATATGATCGAAACAAGAGAAACGAACTTGAAATAAGATAAGTCTATTTTCGATTAATATACTACTAATTACGCTCTTGCCGGAGATAATATAAATGGTCGAACTCAAATTATTCAGGTGATTTTTGTTTCAGGATAATTTTTAAATTGAATATCTCTTTTAGCACTATCAAGTAATCCAAATTGAGTTGATTTAAAAAGATTATCATCTGTTATACCTGTTATTCCATCTCCTGTGATAGATAATGATTTACCAGTCGATGGAGTAAACGTAAAATGGTTCCAGTATCCTTTATGAAATATAATATTATTATTATAAGAATTCGTTTTTATTTTCCAAGTATCAGACATATTTAAAGTATTATTATTAACAGTTGTATTTGTTATGTTACCTTTTTTAACATTTAAATTATTTACAGTCGAAGCATTTTTACCTGCTAAATTTTCAACATTTAATCGAGTGTTATTAATTGTTATTTGATTCGAAGAAGGTACAAAATTATATATATTTACAGTTTGCTCAATCATTTGTTTTAATTGAGATAAATTTGTTTTCAATTGTGTATTTGTATTTTCAGTATTATTTGTAGTAAAATTTATGGATTTACTTTGAGTTAATATGGGATTCGCTGTTCCGACTGTTCCAATTTCTAAATTAGAACATTTTAAAGAACCCGTATGTTTTCGATTTCCATTTCCATTAAATTTGTGTGCACCATTATATATATTCAAATTAGGATAAATATTTAATTCAGAATTATTTTTATTATATATCCCAGCGACAGTGTCACTCGTCGGATTTTCGGTCGGAATTGTCATTTGAATATTCGTTATTGAAAATGTACTCGTAGATTGAATATCTCCCATATTCCATAATGATGCAAAATCATTATCGTTCATATATTGAACGATCTCAAGAATAAAAGGCATATTCGATTTTATAATTTCAATAGAAATTGTTTTACATTGTTTTGTTGTATCATCAAAGGATTGTTCACCATAATTAAGAGTATATCCAACCATATTTAAAATTATTATAGGAGGAATTGTTCCTGTTGTTTTATCTGTTATACCAAAAAATATCCAAAAACTTGATTCCGATGAATTCAAATCCACGATGGGATTCTGTGGATCTGCGATTTGAATCGCAGAAGTAGTTACATCATTAAAAATACCGGTAATATTCGTTGGAATAAGAAGTTGACTCGCTGTTCCCCAATAAACTCCATCTGTAAGTGTTAAATCACAAGCAGTATTATTTATATTTTCAATAGGATATAATTTATGACTATTGGTTCGTAGATTTTCTGATAAGATTTGACCACTTGGATAGACGATATTACATACAAAACTTTCAATTTTAGTAGAATTTTTATATAAATATACACAAAATAGTAGTATTAATAAAATGAGAATAAGAACAACAAACATTTTTTTTCTTACATATATAAAATAAATTTTTTATATATTTTCTTTTCCACCTCCTTTTCCACCTTTTATACTACCTTTTCCATCACCCTTTCTACCTTTTCCTCTGTTACCGCCTTTTCCTTTTCCTTTTCCGTTTCCTTTTCCTTTTCCTTTTCCTTTTCCTTTTCCGTTTCCGTTTCCTTTTCTTCCGTTATTATAAATATCTTTTCTGTGTAATTCTGTTATCGGAGATTGTGTTTCACAAATTATATTCCATTTTGTTGTTGTAACATTATATGCACATAATACTCGAATACGAGGTGGTTTTGATATTAAATTTGGTTCAGATAAAATCAATTGTTCATCATAAATGATATTATCAATCAATCCAAATTGTTGTAATATACCATCTACTAAAATATACATGGTTCGTGTAATTATTTCGATTTCAAATATCCATTCTAACCTTTCGTTTTGTGTTCTTAACCATTCATGAAGCCATTTTAATTCTTCATGTGTATTTAATTGTTTTATTGAAATTTGTTTTAAATCAACGAACCAAATAAAATGTTCGGTAGTTTCATTTACATTTGTAAAACGAATACCTTTTATTGAATATGGTAAGGATTTTGAAAAATTAATTAATTGTTTTAATTGATTAATTTCAAACATTTTTTTAATCTGTAAAGAACATGGCTGACGCATTATATCTTCGGTATAATGCTCATTAAAAATAGACTGTAATTTTGCATATCGAGTAGAATAGGAGGTTAATTGAGTTATCATATTTTTTCCACGATATGCTATTAAATCATCAATTAATATAACATATTTTCCAGATTCTGTATCCGTGATATCTATAATGACTTCACATTGAAATAAAGTATTCTCAAATACTTCTGGTGAAAAATTAAAATCGGGAAGTAACATTTTGGAAAATGGATATCCGGGTTTAATTCTTCTTTCAATTAAAACACATTGTCTTATTCCATTATATTCTGTTAAAAGTAACCAATATGGAATTCCAGTATGAATTAAGGATACAAGATGTGGTTTTTCAATAAGAGTATCAAAATCTTTTAAGTTTTTTAATAATATACATTTTTTAGGAATTAATGGACGAGTTGTACACATTCTTACAGTATCTAATATAGATTTTTTTGTAGAATGATCAACAATTTGCTCAACACTCTGATCACAGAATGCAAGCGCAGATGTTTTCATATTTAATAAATAAATTAATAGTATGTATTTTATTAAATCTTTTTTTTTCTTAATTCTGTTTTGGAACTGGAACAAGCATTCCGACGGTTGTTATTTGTTTATCATTTATATCAAACCGTTTTTGTAATATTTTTATATGCAATTTCAGTTTTAAAGTATCATTTGATTTTAGATGTGATTCTGCTTTTAAATAAATCTCTTTGGAAATTGGATTCGTAAGATTTAATGCTTTTGGTATCAAAATAATAATACAATTTGATAAACGATTATATTTTGCATAAATATTGGAAGATACAACGTCGAGTTTATCACTAATTTCGTCGCTTTGTTCGTCGCTTTGTTCTTCGCTTTGTTCTTCACTTTGTTCTTCACTTTGTTCTTCACTTTGTTCTTCAAATGGAAAATATTGACACATAAATCCAATTTTGTTAAAACTTTTTAATACAACTGGAATTTCTTGGTTAACACATGGATTACACACTTTTGTTTTAAACAGTACATTATATAAAAAATGTCCATTAAAATGTTCAAAAGGTACAGTTCCAACAGAATATTTTAAATCAGTTTCATCAATTTGAAGTACGAAACCATCTTTTGTACACACCTTTTCATGAGTCGTTTTAAGTTTATTTAATATAAGATGTTTTATCCCATAGGATATATTTATATTTATCAAATCTTGTGTTCGCAAGTATACTCTCATATTAGATATATTTTCATGAATTACAGGTGACATTAATTTTATTCCAATTTCATTTTTATTCATCGTATAAATTAAAAAATGATTTTAATTAATTTAATTATTTTATATTTAAATATGTTTCTCTATGTGTTTTTAATAAATTAGGATCATTTAATATTTTCATTCTCATAGGTATAGGACATTTTGGATTAAAGCTTGAATAAGTTGTTGGCGTGATAGTACTCGAGTCTGTATTATTTACAGTTATATTTTTAGAAAACTCAGTCTGAGCAGCTTTTATAGCGTTCGAGGTTGCTTGCGCTAATGTAGAAAGGTAAGTCATTCTTATTGTTTTTATCTGATTGTTCTATGACATTATTATACATTTTTTTTTTCAGTTGTTTATCTTTATATTTTAAATATAAAATTCCACAAATAAATGAAATACATACTAATGTTATTATAATATACGTATTATCCTTTATAATATCAATAAATTGTTTCTTGTTTTTATCACGAATATATGAATTACGCAATTGCTTTAATTGAAATTCAATTGGAATTAATTTTGTTTGATTCATAAAAAAGTGCGTATATTTTAATAATTAATATACTAGAATTTATTAAATACAAATTTTAGTATGAAGTTTAAGACAATTAATATAAAAGATGTTGGTAGAAGTAAAAAAAATAAGCAAAGTTCTCGGCAAAAACAGTATCCGTCTTCTAAACGCACATTAAATCCAGTACCAATTAAAGTATCTGTTACAAAACTTATCGGAAGCACTCCAAAAAAAAAGACAACCGATAAATATATTAAAATTAATAAAAAAGATTCTATTTCTGATAAGATATCCAACAAATCTAAATTATCAAAATCGGAATTATCAAAATATAAATTAATAAAACGTATACAAATCAAAACACCATCACCCTTAAAAAAGAAAAAAAGAGAGAAACATGGGGGAGAAAAAAAAAAAAAGAAAGAAATAAAAGAATACGACACAGAAGAAGACAAAGAAGAAATAAAAGAAGACGACAAAGAAGAAATAAAAGAAGACGACAAAGAAGAAATAAAAGAAGACGACAAAGAAGAAATAAAAGACAAAGAAGAAATAAAAGAAGACGACGCCAAAGAAGTAAACGAACATACAAAAACGATTACAATTAGTCCTCAACCTCTTGATATATCAAATAAAACTCAAATTCGAATTTCAAAAAAAGAAATTGATAATGATAATGTTCATAAAACAGAAGGGGGAGGAACAGATAATTTTACACAAGATGAATTAAATATATATTATAGTGCATTAAAACAATATTGTACTAGATATAATATTAGTGATCCTACTATTAAAATTGCATTTAGCGATTTATTTGCAGAATCTCCTCAGCTGTATACAAATCTATTTCCAAAAAAACTTGAAAATAATATCACGAATCAAGAACTATTACTAAATATAAAACGTGATTTTTTTGGAAAAATAAAAATAGGTAAAACGTTAAAACGTAAACCAATTTTTTCACAAACGCAAAAAGGTAATTTATATTCTGTATCACCAACACCTACAAAACGAGTTCAATGGATAAATACCGATTCTTTGGGAGATACGTTACGAGATGAAATTATACCACAAAAAACAGTATATGCCTATTCAACTGATTTAAAAGAATTAGATATTAATGATTTAGAAGTAGTTAATATATAGATAAATGCTATATTATACTTATTATAAAACATTAAATGACAACTCTTGATTCTTTACATCATGCTAAAATTGAAAATATTAAACAAAATTATTCGAATTTAATTAAAATGAAAAAAGAATTAGAAAATATTGAGAATGAAATAGAAGTTGCACTAAAAAAACCTCTTAAAATGAAAACACATGATGAAATAATATTACAATATCAATTAGAAGATAAAGGATCTAAATTAAAAACAGATATAAATGAGCAAGAGTTACATGATCCATATGTTGAATATTATTTATTAACAGGTGATATTTTATGTCAATATTATGATAATATTGAAATTATATCAAGAGGAGATGATTCAAAAAGAAAACGTACAGCCGAATCCGTATCTGAAAATAGACGTCCGAGTGTAATTGATTTTTTTACGAAACATAATGAAATAGAAGTGGAAGATGAAGTTGAAGTTGAAGATGAATGTAATAATGAAAATGAAGATGAAGATGAAGATGAAGATGAAGATGAAGATGAAGATGAAGATGAAGATGAAGATGAAGATAAATATTTATCTAGACACGTATTACTTGATAAATATTTACAAAGAACAGATCCATTGTATGTTCCATTTTCATCTAATGTAAAAAAAAATTCAGAATCGGATACGATAACTGATGGAATGGAATACTTGTGTCCAGATTGTGGTAAAGAACGAATGTTATTTAGTAATGATGCCACGTTTGTATGTCAAAATCCAATATGTGGTCGCATGGATGTTGTACTTATTGATGCAAATAAACCATCGTATAAAGATATGCCTCATGATAGTGGATCATATTATTCATATAAAAGAATTAATCATTTTAATGAATGGTTAGCGCAATTTCAAGCAAAAGAAACCACGGATATACCGGATGAAGTATATGATAGAATTTTATTAGAATTGAAAAAAGAAAGAGTCAAAAATGTAATGAAAATTACACATACAAAAATGAAAGAAATATTAAAACGTTTAAAATTAAACAAATATTATGAACATATTCCACATATTACAAATCATATAAATGGACAACCAGCCCCTGTCATGACAAGAGCAACCGAAGAAAAATTAAGAAGTATGTTTAAAGAAGTTCAAGCACCATTTATAAAACATTGTCCAATTGATCGAAAAAACTTTTTAAGTTACTCTTATGTATTACATAAATTTTGTGAATTATTAGGATTAGATGATTTTTTACATTGCTTTCAATTATTAAAATCGCGCGAAAAATTACACCACCAAGACAAAATATGGGAAAAAATATGTAATGAATTACGGTGGGAATTTATTAAAAGTATATAATGGCGAAATTAAAATATTAAATTAAATTAAATTAAATTAATTATTAATAAGTGTTAAGAATGTTAGAAATAATTATAATTAGTACAACATCTATTACGGCATTTGCATATATTATTAAAAAATTTATTAAATTTATTGAAAAAAAGAATAAACCAATAACGGTAAGTAGTCCTAACTCCAAATCTTTTTCACCCACTTTTTCCCCATCTCCAGTTCCAATGTCTAAAAAACATCCGTTAAGTGATTTTGATATTGCATTAAAACAACAACAACAATAACAATAACTCCGTATCAACGACTATAATGCATTATATTCCGCTTGTAAGTCAGATGAGTCGATTTGGTCTCGAGGACTTACGTGCAAAGATGATTGATACATTTTATGATGAGAATAACTTCGGAGTGGATGTATAGATATTAAGAATAATTTACATATATTTTTTGGATGAGTTGGTCGAGTATTCAATAACGTTCCGGTTGTACATTCTTTAACCAGTTTTTTCCACATACAATATGAAAAGCATACAAATAATAAATGAATCATTAAATGCAAATGATTATGCCACCATATTGGATTGTTTTGTGTCATTTCAAACATACCAAATGATATATCATACAAAAACATCAAAATAACCATATAAAATAATTTACACAAATATAGGGCTGGAGTTGTATTTGGTTGTTCTGTGAGTTGCCGCACATTTAAAATATAATGTAATGCAATAAATGTTCGAAGTGCTGTGAAAGTGGTTATTATCCAAAGTAACCAACTAATGCTGAGTATGGATATATCATGAATTGAACTGATGGCGATTGTTATCCATAAAAATATAGATAAAAATGACCACGGAATTAGTTGAGCAATGTAAGTTAGCATATGATCTGTATAATACATTCGCATTGGTCGATTTCCGTAGGCTCGAACATTTGTAACAGTTGTTGGAAATTCATTTACACCATACATTTCGAGATGAATAAAGCCAAGTGTTAAAACATACCATGCATAATATAAAACCGAAATTGATGTCATTCCCATAAAATATATACGAGGTACTACAACTGAAATTGATGAAATACCCAAAATTAAAAACGGTAAGATGTATAATCGAAGTAAATATTCTCGAACAATTGTTTGAATACGAGTAATATACTGTATAATATACGAAAAGCTTGCCAATAATATACTAGTACCAACCAAACTATAAACTATAATAAATAATATTTTGAGTACGGAGTGGGAGGGTGTTATAGCATCATATGATCCGTATGATCTGTAAGATCCATATGACACGTTATTACTCGAAATTATATCTGTTTTCATTTAAAAAATGAAAACAAAACATAAAAAAATTTATTTAAAATCTAATATTATCTCCCCCAGAACAAATAATATTATATACCTCCTCCAAAAAAACTCTATTTAAATATTATGCCACCAAAACGACAGAATTCTCGACAAAATCGACGAAATGATTTAGATGAATTTGTTTTTGATGAAAACATTAGTGCCGGACACCCGGTTCCCGCATTAAGGGCTCCACAAAACACAAAACAGTAGATTGATTTCTAAATTTATATCGTATATTATATTAATAATGTCAGCAGATCAGAACACATTTGTACTTTTTTCAGATGACTCGGATAACTCGGATGACTCGGATGATTATAATGAAGGATTAAATACAGATTGGGAAGATGAAGATGAAGATGAAGATGAAGATGAAGATGAATGGGAAGATGAAGATGATAATCGATTCGGAGAGACGTGGAACTGTCAGGTGTGCACCTTTGCGAACGCCGCTCATGTCTCCAATTGCAAAATGTGCGACGCATCCAAACCCCACATTACAGTCCCACATGTGTCCCAGACAGTGTCCCCATGGGCCTGTCCAACGTGCACTTTCGTGAACGACAATCTCTCTGCATCTATGTGTAAGATGTGTGCCACCGTCAGGCCCAGTACCCCCGTCAAACAATTTATTGAAGATAATGAAACGGATGACGATGATAAAGATGATCAAATCGTGTCTTCAGGCCGTAGTTTTCCATGGCATACAAAAACAATGAATCCATTAAAAATCAAAAACGCTGATAATGGTGTCAATCATTGTTGGTTAAATACTGTAATGTACGTAACCGTTGCTCATCCGGAGATATGGGCATTATGTGATAAATATACTTCTGTTTGTGAAAACAAACCCAATACACGATTAACTCTGTCTGATAAAATTACACACAATAAAATTATAAAACTTTTAAAAACAGTTTCATATAATAATAGCCCAAAATGGAACACAAAAACATATAATAAAATGTATAAAATAGTAGACAAAATGTCGCCGGGACTATTGCAACCAGAGGGTGATTATGGTAATCCGCAAACAATTTTAGATATATTTATAGATACCGTTATTTTATCAAACTGTTCTGGAAAGTCAGCCCCTTTAAAATGCAAAAGTTTACCGGAAATAAGTAATCAATCTGAATTATCACACCATCTTATTTATCCAGAATATACCCCCGGGCAATATACGATCACAAAACATAAAAAAGGGAAAAAAACGAAGACAATAAAACGTCGTGAAAAGGATCAAACCGTTTTATCGGGTACACACCACAATTATAAATTAGTAAGTTTAATTGTTGGTACCAATAATATACAAAAACTATCACAGAAAGATTTATTTGCCGGTAACCTACAAGCTGAAAATGAAAGTGATGGAGAAGAAAGCGAAAACCAATTTAGTATGAATTCCGGTCATTTTATTGCATATGTAAAAAAAACAGATAAACAATGGGTAAAATTTGATGCTCTAGTTGGAAAGACAGTACCAATATCTTTTAATGATATTATTACAAATACGAATGATAATTATTATCAACAATGTTTTGGAATATATTGGAGAGATGATCGTCCTGTACGAAAATCAAATAGAAATAAGAAAGAGCTTCCTTTGCGCAAATCTAAACGACACATTTCAAAAAAAGTAGTATTGTCTAACAAAAAAAAAAAGAAGTGATATATTTATTTATTTATTTAATTTAAATTTAAATTGTATATCTAATACTTTACTTAACTTATTAATTGTTGAAGAAGATGGCATTGTATTTCCAGATTCGTAATTATTAATATTACCTACTTTCTCGTTGATTTTTTGAGCAAGAGTTATTTGTGTCCATTTTTTATTTAAACGGGCACTTTGTAATTGTTTTGCAAATTCTCGACTATTTGTTTTTTTATTAGATGCTGACGAACATTCTCCCGTATTATTTTCTAATTTATGTAATCTTACAGCCGTATTGTTACTTTTGTGTTGTTGTTTTTTTTGTTGTTGTTCAGTTTGTTTTGTCCATGTAATAGATTTCCAATCTTGATCTTGCATGTCGTTGTCTATATGATGTCTTTCTCGTTCTATTTATTTATATTTATTTATATTTAGTATTACAATAAATACTGAATATTTATTATTATGGGAATGGCACACTCAACTTCTTATATTACAATAACATTACAACATTTACCACCAATTATATATAGTGGATTTATAAAAGATAACCAATATAAATTAGACTATCAAATCCAATCCAAAAATGGAGGATGTACTGTCGCAGACGTACTTCTACTTGTAAATACATATCGCGAAAATAAAATACTATCTTTAAAACGCAAAGGTTCGATACTTCCAACCCATACAATTCTGCAAGATAAAAATATTGTTTTTATATAATAACAAATGAGACCGTTCACTCGTAAAAAAAACAAAAATATTTCAACGGTTGGACAGTTTAATGAATCCGATTTTTATAGTAATAATGGATTTATGACATCGATCTGGGGGCCGAGTATGTGGTTTGTATTACATATGATTTCGTTTAACTATCCATGTAATCCACGTGCAATACAAAAACGACAGTATATGACTTTTTTTAATTCGTTAAAACACATTCTACCGTGTGGCAAGTGTCGTACGAATTTAACAGCGAATTTAGAGTGTACAAAATATGGCCCTCATGTCTTTCAAAATCGCGAGACCCTTTCGAGATGGGTATATAAACTGCATTGTTGCGTAAATGATATGTTGCATAAAAAAACAACATACTCGTACGAAGATACACGCACCCGATTCGAGAATTTCAGAGCACGATGCAGAGAGTCTGATGTGTCAAATAAAACAATGAAAATCATTGAAGACGGCTGTACTGACCCTGTAAATGGGCTAAAAAGTAAGTGTTTATTAGTGATAAAACCATTAGAGGACTGCCTCTCAAGCGAGACCCTAAATATCGATGAGCGGTGCTTATGCAAACGTCCCGGTGGATAGAGAAATCGTTCGTTCTAAATCTCATCGGCGACCGCCGGACAGGCTAGCATTGTGACGTGTTGCTCGTATAAACCCTTAATATAATATGATTGCTTTGTTGTTTCGCACTGCTGCTCAAATGAGTCGTAAGGGTCTATTTGATAATTTGTTTGAATCCACCATCGTCGATTCGGCACAGGCTTTGCAGAAAGGAAAGAGTGATTGAAATAATTTACTTTTTTCGGGACGGCATATCAATTCGAACAATACAAATCGAAATTGTCTCGTATATTTACGTACTTTATATTGCTGCTTTAATTTTTGGCTTAGACATTCAAATGCTTTATGTAACTTCCATACTTCAGAATATTCAACTATTACATTTTCAGATACGAATGGGAAAAAGTGCATTTTGATTCCATATGATAATGCAATTCTCCACCATATATCATTTGCGTCATTAAATGCGAACCATCTTGTTTTTGAAAGTACCCAGCACCATTCATTACGCATAATTGAAAACCATTTTTCAATATGTACATCGATCGGTAATTGGATTGTATATTCCAAAAACTTTTTTCGATATGTGTCTGGCGCGGATTTAATTTCGGATAAAAAGATCGGATGGTTTTGAATACATTCGGCAAAGTCATGTTTTCCGGATTGTAAAAGTAACATAAATAAAATAGGTAAATTTCGCATATGATAATCATCTATTAATACATTTAAAAATGTTTCATAATCATACATTGAGGCGGAATCAAATGTGTATAAAATATAATCATATGCATATTCGGAACTAAACACGACCGGTATTGATAATAATTGATTTGATAAAAAATACATTAAATTGCGATCATCCATTGCAAATGAAAGAAACGAATATATCAATTGACCTTTACTTTTTACAAAATAAAACGATGGATTTTTTTTATTCAACAACATTTTGAATTTTGGAATAATACATTTTGGATTTCGAAATGCTCCATATACAATATCATCGACGTTATGAGATAAATCCTTCTGTAATTGAGAGAATGGTGCATGATTTAAAACTGTATTTAACATTTCAATATTGTTATTATACATTGCCAAACTAAGTAAATTATGTGTTTTAGACAAATTATAACTGTAAGCATACAATTCACAATTTGTACTATGGGCGAGTAACCACTTTACAATAGGCGATGACCCCCAACGAACTGCATTTGCAAGTAATGACCATCCATCATTTGTAATACAATATGACTCTATTACTTTAAATATTCCAGATATCCCCTTTTTGGAAACGACGGTGTCATGTAATATATTATATATTTGAGTATTGAAAGTTGAACCATTAAAAATAATACAATCATTCGTATCATTCGTGTCGGAAATGCTCGTAAGATGTCCTGCCGTAAAAGTAAAATTGTATTGTGAATTTGAATATGTGTTCATTAATAGTTCATGTTCCATTCTTTTCAATATAAAAAGTAACCAATACATTGAATCCATTGCAATTATAATATTAAAAAATGATATCTCATTTTTTGTTTGAATACATAATATATTCCATGGAAATTGACATCGAGACGTTTTCATAGTACACGTTTCTCTTTTAATGATACTAATTATTGCTTCCAATAATATCGTATTTATAATACGGTATAATGACGGCTGTTTATTTTTTCGAATATAAGTATCAAATGAAACGTAAAATAAAAGAAACCATTCACGTATATAAAAACCTTGCGGATGATGCTCCTGAAAATATAAAAGTGAATTATACTGCAAACAATTCTTACGCCAATATATAAGAGGCGCTTTTAAGCCATGAATTATCAATTTTTTGATAATTGAATATGGAACACATTGTTTTAAATTGTTAAATAATTTGATATATGCAATGATTAACTTATCTTGTCTTGCAAAAATCATTTCATTCAAAGCAATAGTTGTAACATATGCAATTGGAATATTTTGTAATTGAGTAATCATCGTTCGTTTCATAAATCCATCTTTATTTGTAAAAAAAAGTCGAGTGTGCTTTCTATTATTCCATATGTTTGATTCCCAAATTGTTTTAATATGATTCCCTTTTAATAATTCATGTATAATTGGAACGTGATAGTGAATCAATGCACATTCTAATATATATGGAATATTTTGTGTATCATGTTGAATCCATATTTTTCCACAAAGTTTCCAATTATATTTTTTTGAAATATATTCTGAAATTGTTTCTTCCTGTTTTTTTCGAGACCAGTACTGTGGTTTTAATTGTAAAGATGTTTGGAGTGTTTGTCGTATGATTTTATCATCCATTATTATACATGATACAATTCAAATATGTTTATTTTTGGGATAAGGGATCCACTTTTTTTTTATTTTTTTAAAATATGAAATGTGAGAAATCAAATTATAATTTGTCGTTTTTTAAGGTCAGGATTATTTTGAATTATTTCCCATGTTGTTATTTGGATTGCATGCTCACACCAATTCCAATCGTTTATCAAAATGATTTTGTATAATATTCCATGTTATCTGGAGTATTTTGAATTATTTCCCATGTTATATTTGGGATTGATATATAAAGACGAAATCCGAACCAATTTTTGAATTATGTTCGTCTTTCATTCCATTTAGAAACATATTCGGTATAGGTGTATCCATTTAGATTATTAAATCCTCTTACACTTGAGAGTTGAAAAAACATATACGGATGCATAGGGCATAGTTGGCTTTCACCTTGATTTGAATTCTTTTCATCTTTCTGAATATTTTCTAATGAATTCCATATATCTACTGCAGTTGAATACATTTCATTCCATTTCATTTCTGTTATATTTTGAAATGTAGTATTCCATTTTTCATCATCAGTAGTACTGTTTGTCATACGTAAGGTTGGCGGGTTAATTATAAATATAAATAATTAAATATTTTTTTTGGGGGGGGGGATTAAATTATTTATATTTATACATTTATTATAAATGTCGTTTACACGGTATGCGATCACATTTGGTGAGGTTTCAATTTTGCATGTAGGGTCTGAAAAATATATAAATCCAGTTCGGCGGAAGGTGGTTTTGTCAGAAATAAATATAGAATGAGTACGTAATAATGATCAATATTTGTGCCATGCGTTGCGGCAAGTATGAGGAGCGCGATGAGAGGGTGTGGGTGGAAATATCACGAATTGTCCGTCGTTTGCAAAAGAGTTTGCCGCCCCATGTCCTATTATTTTGCCTTGATATTATTTGCTTTGCAAAACATCTCTAGATTTGACATTGCTATTATTGGGGCCGAGTCACCAAACTTAATTGAAGTGATCGTAAATATTCGATTAGACGTCCCTTCCGACAGAAAAAAAAAAAACTACACGCGAGTATTATCCATAAGAGCTACTTGTCGACCAAAAACATAATAATGCAATATTAAGTTCAGCGATCGAGATGTTTGTGGGTTAATGAGAGACTTCAAGATACAGCAAAGGCCGTATGTGACATCGTCAGCGGGTCAGTAGATGTGCGGCGACGAATGCTACTGGAAGGGTGGTGTGGACTGACCGTGAATTAAACTAGTTTTTTACATTGTTGCACGCCCCATATGAATTTTGACCAATCCCATGAGTCGGTATACTCAATCCGCTTCAATGTGTAATAGTTGTAGCAACCGACCATCGCGACGACACTGGTAATAATGAGTAATCCAAGTTGAACATGGGTGAGACGAGTGTACTTTACATGATCGACGATGCCATTCTCTTCATTTCTATAAAAATAGTTTTTATGCAAATCGATGAGATACATGCCGAAGAGGATTAGTAAGAATATCGTGATGCTAAAGAAAGAGGTGCGTGTACTCAATAAGAACAGCATGTAGAGTGGGACAGTCTGCGCCAATGTCTTCCACGGGTTCTGTCGGTATCCTGTCACGGTGGCGAAGGCGAATAGACCGACGAAGTTCACGGCGTGCTTAAATACCAAGTTTTGCTGAAATGCGCGCTGAATGGAACACCCTAATGTTTCGCCGACATAATTGAACCCAATAATCAAATAAAAAATAACGAGATATACTGCGTTTCGGACAAAAGTGTATTCAACGGTGTCGTCTTCGGTGTTAATAGTCGCCATAATGTATGTACACAATATATTGTAATAATATTATAAACATATTTTAAAATAACTATAAAATAATTATACACAAAAACAAATAAATATGAAATTATAAGTAGTAAAGTTTATTTCATTGCGGCTTGCCATAGTTTTGAATCCGGGATTTTTGAAACATGTTGAGGATACGATGATAATATATTAGAATGTTGGGATTGGACGGTTGATGTATTTTGTAAAGGTATTTGTGGTAGAAAATGTTGTTGTTGATGAAACGAGTTTACCTCTTGTTGTGGCATTGATGTTTGTGGTATTGACGTTCGTGGGGGTATTGTGGCTTGTTGTGGAATTATTTGTAAATTTTGATTATTTTTTTGAGATGATACAAAAAACATAAAACAAATACATGATAAGCTGTAACTAAGAATACCGATTACAATGCATAATAGCCAAATCGGAAATTGTGTTTCCTCGAATGTTTTTTTGTATTCTTTATTGTCATGATCGTACATAAAAGATGGTTTAATAATCAAAAAAATACTCATGATACAAATGTAGAGAATAAACGCCCAAGTTAATGGTTTTGAAAATATTGCACCTGATAATAACATGAAATTATTGAATAAAATAATTAATTTTTATTCTGTTTGTTGTATAACGTGATAATTATTATAATTTGAATTGTACACAAATTTTACAATAATTTTAATGTAACGCACATCCTTAAAAATGTGAATATGTTTAACAAATAATCGCGGGAATATCTTGCCGGAGGTTACCTTATTAATTAATTATCATGACCCCATTACTAAGATCACTGACGCTAACAACACACCCACAATATCAAATCGGTTCAGCCCTACCTGTCTACGGGAGGCGATGTACATACCATACGATGACAGGGTCAGTCAAGGGTATCCTGGTTATTTTAATTACCATGTCTACGTTTATCGATGGGACATAGATGGGTATTATTCAATGGCTAGTGACAGTATCGAGTTTAAATTGTTTCGTCAAAAGTGGTTCCGGCAACTCTGTTTTGACCATTTGTCCAATTACCTTTACTAGACGGACTCCATTTATTCAATGTGACCCCAATGCGATAGATTTTGGAGGTGGATATGGAGTTACCCAAAACAAATTACCTTCCGAAACACTGCTACGGAACTGTATGTAAGTATGAAACATATCGTCTTCAGGGGGATATGTTAAAATACATTAGTATCTACCGAGATGCGGATGAGTGTTGGAGCTTTTACCCACCACAACTTAAATTAGAATACGATGTATGTAAGAAAAAACATGATCATACAACCGTTTATTTCAGTTGTCGATAAACTATCAAGGTAATTGTAACAAATTTTAATATTTTTCAGTTTTTAACGCTACTTTTTTAACATATGTAATAACTTCCAACCACAGTTTGTTAACATATTTAGTAAAGTGCCGTATTTTACAAAATATAAGTGCGTTTAAATTGAAACGGTTCTGTATCTACAAATCATAAGTGTTTAATTTATAATGTGTTAATTTGTTCATTTTGAATAGTATCTTTTTTTCAGTAAAATATGGTATGAAATCCGTTTTGTATATGCGTACAAATATTTTCAATTGCGTTTCCTCGATTTTTTTTTCTAGTACTAAGATATATAACATCTATTTCGACAAATTTAATTAACATCATTTAAAATGGGAGGAGGACTTATGCAATTAGTAGCCTATGGCGCACAAGATATTTACTTAACTGGAAATCCACAAATCACCTTTTTTAAGGTCGTTTATCGCAGACATACTAACTTTAGTATGGAATCTATTGAACAGACGTTCAATGGCAGTGCTGACTTTGGCAAGAAAGTCACGTGCACTATTTCACGTAACGGTGACTTAATGTACCGTGTCTACCTTCAGGTTACTCTTCCTGATGTTACACCGAATAGCAATGAACGTTTCCGCTGGCTCAACTGGATTGGGCATGTTCTCATTCAGCATGTCGATGTCGAAATTGGTGGTCAGCGAATTGATCGTCATTATGGCGATTGGCTTCATATCTGGAATGAACTGACCCAAACGTCTGGGCATGCCTCCGGCTATGCCAACATGGTTGGTAACGTTCCTGCATTGACCCAGGTTTACAGTGGTGGTGGTGATACAAACCCTGGCGGCGCGACTTGCCCGGCCACTACTCTTTTCATTCCTCTTGAATTTTGGTTCTGTCGCAACCCTGGTCTTGCTCTTCCATTGATTGCTCTCCAGTACCACGAAGTTAAGATTAACCTTCAGTTCCGTGAGCAGAAAGATTGCTATTGGTCTTGCGGTGAAAGTACCTGTTGTGCAGTTCCGCCACTTAAATCTGCCTCCCTCTATGTTGACTATATCTATTTGGACACCGACGAAAGACGCCGTTTTGCACAGGTTTCTCACGAATACCTTATCGAACAGCTCCAGTACACCGGTGAAGAAACGGTTGTTTCTCAGTGTAATAAGATCAAATTGAACTTTAACCACCCATGCAAGGAACTTATCTGGGTTGTTCAACCACAGGCCAATCGTGATGCCTCTTCAACTGCTAACTTCGGTGGCAAGCAGTGGTTCAATTACACTGATCGGGTTGATCCGACTTACTACACGGGCACTCCATCTGACCCACTTGGTGGTGGCATGGGTGGCGCCAGTGCCGCTCAGATGTGGAACCAGGCTTCTCTTCCACTCTTTGGTCAGACTAACGGTCACCCCGGCGAGTTTACAGATGCTGGATGCTGTGATGCTTCTAGCAATGGTGTTGCTCCGTCTGGTGTTGGCGGTGCTGCTGGTGTGGGCAAAGGTACGGCTGATGTTGGTTCTAAGAACCTTGCGAATGTTGTTAATCCTTCTGGGATGCAGGGATGTGATAGTCCACTCCCACTCTTCGATCCAGGCCATAACCCTGTAGCAACTGCCAAACTCCAGCTCAATGGTCACGATCGTTTCTCTGAACGCGAAGGTCGCTACTTTAACCTTGTCCAACCTTACCAGCATCATACGAATGTCCCACCGACCGGAATTAATGTTTATTCTTTCGGACTCAAACCCGAAGAACATCAGCCGTCTGGCACATGCAATATGTCTCGTATTGACAATGCTACTCTACAGCTTACTCTCACTGCCAACTCGGTTGCATCTGCTGGTTCATGTGTCCGCGTATATGCCACGAATTACAACGTTCTCCGTATCATGTCTGGTATGGGCGGTTTGGCTTACAGTAATTAATAACAGTAATTAATAACTTCAACATTGAAGTTGAAGTACGTTTTTAGTACTAATAATAATTCAGATATACTAACATAAATCATCTAACAAATCATCTAACATAAATCATACTTTTTCTCATGTTATTTTTTTTTTATAATAAGTAAGTATAAAATGCCGATATATCAAAAGGAATTAACATTTGAAAAAAGATGTGCAGAATCGTCCAGAATATTAACAAAATTTCCGCATTTAATTCCGGTAATTTGTGAAAGAAATGAAAGCGATAAACAATTGCCGACACTTGATAGACGTAAATTTTTAGTACCACCAACGTTAACACTTGGACAATTTATATATGTCGTTCGAAAACGTATTGTATTAGATTCGTCCCAAGCATTGTACATGTTTTTAGCAGATAGTACACTTGCCCCAACATCTAATATAATTTCTGCTCTTTATAATGAATATAAAAATGAAGATGGATTTCTGTATGTAACATATACTGGTGAGAATACATTTGGTTAAAAAATTTAATTAAAAAAAAGGAATTTTAATTTGTTGTAGTGTAGTATCAAATTCGTAATCATGAAGTATAACAATTTTTAATGGCGCAAAACGGAACGAATAGAGGGCATATTGTATTGCATCCATCACCCAATCGATTGGAATATTATGTTTTTTACCAATATTTGTTAAATATACAACTTGCACGAATGGATGATATACTGCTGTATGTAACGTTAAATAGTATGTTGCAAATAAAATAGCTTTAATTAAAGGCGCTAATGCTTTTTTCTCGGTATCCGTATTTTGTGATTGCAATGGAAAACAAGAACACCATGCGGTTATAACCTCAATATTTTTAGCAATATTTTCAGATTGATTAGGTTCTATAATATTCTCATTTTGAATAAATGGATGGCATTTTAATTCGACAGGGTTTTTCGTTATACCAATGCATAACGTATTTTCAATTATTTCATGCAATGTGTATGAATATGTATTTACAATATGACCTGGAGAAATACCATAACCATGCGCAATATTTTGTTTTGCATATGAAGTTAAGGAGGCATATCCATTATTAATTGTAATATATTTGTATAATTTATTTGTGTGAATTACATTTGCTAATCCATTTTTTTGTTGATCATCTGAATTTATAAGCCAATTTCGAAATAATGTCGCATGTGGAGACACAAGTGCACAATTTGTACCTTGATCGGTTGGATTACAAATATAATTACGAATTCCATCACTTGGATATGTTGTTTCGTTTGGAGCTTGTAAATAATTAAATAAAGAAGATGCTTGAAACATTGCCTTTTCGTCTCGTGTGTGTACTGCTTCATACTGTTCATAAATAATATCATATGATATCTTATGCTCAACGGAAAGCGATTTATGTTTTGAAAGAAAAAGAACAACTTGATAGTATTTTTTTGAAAAAAAAGGAGAATGTCGTTTTGAATGTTTTGAATTTAATTTTGTATATGCAGAATAAGTATGATATGCTTCTTCATGTGACGGTAATGCAGGTGTCCATATGTCACTATTTTGTTGTTGGATTTCAATACCGTACGAAACGTTTCTTATAATATAAAAATCAAACGTTTGCTTTGAATTTAAGGAAAAAAAGCAAATATTATTTGTTTCGATCTCTTTACACATGTACACGACAATATTTGTTGTACATCTATTCTTTTCTAAAAATTCAATTGGTATTTTTGATTTATTAATTTCATAAAATATCCCTGTGTTTTTATTTTTGCAATAATTTGAAATATCTTTTCGATCAACAATGCTTTCATCAAATCCAAAAAATCTTTGAAACCAATTTTTATCAAAATTCATTTTAATTTTTAATAAACAACTCTTTAACAATTTTCTTTTGTATTGGTAAATACATTTACTACTTCTTTATTTTGATGTCGTCTTTATTCGATCAACTACAATCTCCAAATAACGATGATACGACAGTCTCTGTTAGTGTTTCAATGGACAATTGGTTACCAATTGCTTCCCTTGTTATATTATGTTGTTTGATAATATGTCTTATTGTCAAATGCTCTTCAACTCCTTCAGGTGGTCTTTATTCCGTATGTAGTGGGGTTGCATATTTCTTTGTAATATTACTTATTCTTTTAATCGTTATTGCCGTATATAATAAATATTATGTAAAATGTGATACATGTGGAAATGACAATGAAGAAGAATTTAGCAATTATCAATGGGGCGATGATGGTTTTACGTTAGCAGATTGGGATAATAAAGATTGTCGCACGCATCAAATTATAGGCCCTTCACCAAATAAAAAATCTCTTCATACATGGCAATATAATCCACAAAATACACTGGTTGATTATAGATTTTATACAACTCATAATAATAATACAACTCAAATTGAACCAATTACTCGACCAGAGGTAGGTGTTTATAGCGGATTACCAACTGTCCATGTAAATGATGCACTTGGTACTCTTTCTACGAGAAACCCGGATGTAAACGGTTCGCATACACAGTACGTATTACAACATCCCGCATCTGTGGTTCCAATCAATAAACCGGTGTTACATTATAATTACTAATTAAAGTTAAATTGGAAGAAAAGAAAAGAAAAGAAAAGAAAAGAAAAGAAAAGAAAAGAAAAGAAAAGAAAAATAAATGATTGCAAATACTATTATTCTTGATAATGATATAACGGTGGAGGTAAATGCATTCGATGAATCATGCAAAGATGCGATTATTAAACGAGTCATTGAGTTATCATCAAAAAATACTATTCTAGATGAAATGACCACAAATTATTCAGCCGAAGGTGGATTTGAATTGCCTCTCACGTCGGAGTGGCATGATGCCATACGTACACAAAATCGCAACGCGTATCAATACATTGATTACCATAATTCACGTGAGTTTAGATTTAATTATGGATCACATCAAATTAATAAATTATATACAAAAAATGGTATGAAGTGGTGGACAACTGAAGAAAAAAAATTATTTAGAGAAGTAATTAATATGGCAAGTAGTAAAATAAATGATTTGTGGGATTAGAATAATTAATTTTCATAAAATATTTCAAAATTAATTTATTATGTATTTTGTAAAATACAACAATAAGTTTTTAATTATGGTATTTCTCGATCTCGAAAGCGATTTATATAATAATGATCTATTATGTGCATCTGTTTTAACTGTAATATATATACTTGCACAGTTGTTTACTCGTAAATTGCAATCTGTTTTAATTTTTGTCGTAATTCTTGTTGTATTATACTTTTTCGTTAAAAATATAAATTATACCCATTGTGTCATTTTAAGTATTATAACAACAACAATTGTAACAATTCCATTAACAACAAGTCAAAGTCAACAAAATGTAGAACGGTTTGAACCCAACTCGTCGGAAAATGATAAAAAGGATGATGATGATGATGATGATGATGAGGATGAGGATGATGATGATGATGATGAGGATGATGAGGATGCTGATGATGATGCCGATGACGATGACACTTTTAAAAATAAAAGTAATAAAAACAATAAAACTCAAAATAAAGAACCACGAGTAGATGCGTTTCAAACCTTTATGAATACATATAAATCGCTTTCTCCAAATCAAATTGAAAACATGACAACTGATACAAAAGAATTAATTCAAACTCAGAAATCATTGATGAGTACTGTTAAAAATCTTGCACCAATTGTCACGCAAGGTAAAGAAATGTTAGATACATTTAAGGATTATTTTGGAGATTCGAATGCTCAAAATATGTTGGGGGCATTACCAACAAATAATAAAAAAAACAAGTAAAGTAATAATAAAATATAAATATTAGCCAAACATATAAAAATAAATACAATAAAATGATATTTCAAAAACAAAATATAATTGAAAAAAGGAAAATAACTGCAAATTCATTAAAAATAAAATATCCTGGGCGATTGCCTATCATTGTTGAGAAAGCAAATAAAAAAGATCAAAATTTACCAACTATTGACAAAAATAAGTTTTTAGTTCCATCAGAGCTTACCGTTGGTCAATTTATATATGTTATTCGAAAACGTATTAAATTAGAAGCCGATCAAGCGATATTTATTTATGTTAAAAACGTATTACCACCAACATCATCTTCTATCGCTTTAATATACGATGAATATAAAGATGAAGATGATTTTTTATATATAACATATAGTGGAGAAAATACCTTTGGTTAAGCTTACATAACATGTCCATTTGATTATTAGTTTGAAAAATCAAGTGGTATATCCGGATTTATAATTCCTTTTTCACGTATATAATAATAAATTAAAGAACCAATTGACCAATGTAATGTATCGACATATTGCTCCCATGATTTTTGTTGATGACCTCTTAGTATTTGAATATGTTCGCGTAAAGCTCCAACAGTTGATGAAAATAGCATTAATATCCATAAACTAGCAGTTGGTATCATTAAGTAACAAATTGCAACACTACATATTAAGTGTCCTATCAAATCAATAATATGATTTAATAGAGTCATTACTTATGTTTGTTTAGTATTACTATTAATAAAGACAAAAAATATTATAGTGCACGGTTCACACCTTAATCGTCGTTAAGTGTTTTTTGTGAGTTGTGGCGATTGATATTTTATTTACTGGAATTATTACTTTTATAAAATATAAATTTAATTGCAATTATTAAAATTAAAACACATAGTAAAATGATTAACCCGATATATAATATTTTTTTTGAAGATAATTTTTGGTTTGATTGTTTTGGCGGGGGGTGAATGGTGGTATTCGTGGGAGTAGTCGGTTTTTCTTCTATTTTCATTTTTTCGCAAAAGGAGCCACGAGAGTATATATTATTATATAAATCATACATTTCATCCGTAGATACTTCTGGTTTTCCATATCTTAAATTGACTTTATTGTGTAATAAATTTACCCATTTTATTAATTCGGTACGATTATTTAAAGATGGGCCAATCGGATATGTTTTTAAAAGTTCAGTAAAATGTTCTCTACATATTTCACACGGAAGAACATTTCTTAAAGAATGATAAAAGTCATGATGATTACGTTGCTGAACATATGAAGGTGATTCCGGATAATTCAATGCAATTGAATGCATTATAAACCAAGTTGATGGCCCCCAAACAGATGGATCCATAATTTGTATATATATATATATATATATTTTCTAAAATGTATTTTAATAATAATAAACATAATTTTTAATATGATTAATCTCGGCAAAAAGTGCGGTTCACCCTATTAATTTATTTTATCTATATTTTTATAATTGATTTTAAAAATTTAATACCCTTTTTCGAGGTAATGCAACATTCATTTTCAAATATTAATCCTTCACAGTATTATCAGTCGCTATATCCGCAACAAACGGCATATTATCAGCAACCATATCAGCAACAAACTTCATATTATCAGCAGCAACCATATTATCAGCAGCAACCATATTATCAGCAGCAACCATATTATCAGCAGCAACCATATTATCAGCCTCCTCTATATCAACATCAACAAGTTCCTTTTATAACACCTTACTATTTTTCACGTCCACAATGTCCTTTAAAACATTGTCCGTTTTTGAGAAGACGGAAGGTTAATTTAAATCGTAACCGGTATAAATGTTCATCACATAAATCACAACAAACAAAAAATAATCATCTCAATTCTTCTTCCCCTCCTTCTTCTTCGACACCACCGTCTTCTTCACCCCCTTCTTCGCGTCCGGCATCTTCAACAAATATTGAATCTATACGTAATCATATACATCCAATTGAATTTGCAACCGTAAATATTGAAACACTTTCAGGTGGAACCACAGCTCCAAGAAATACTCAAAATACAACAACACCCCCGAATAGAGTATCCACATCAACCTCAACTAATAATACTGAAACGGAAGAACAAGATCGAGAATCTTCTTCTTCATCTAGAAGAAGTTATACAAGTACATCTCCATTTGTAAGTATATTAAGTTCTTTAATTCAAAATAATTTATCTACACCGTCATCAACCCCTGCCGGGTTTGGTTTATCATTTGATATTTCTGCTGCAGATTTATTAAACACAACATCTAGAGAGAGGAGAGAACCAGAAGGTATACCGACTTCACAGTTAAGTAACTGTACTGAAATATGTACATTTAATGACGAAAATGTAGAAGACCATGTGAAAATATGTTCTATTTGTAGAGAATCACTTACGACCGATCTTTCATATCGCAAAATAAAGCGATGCGGTCATGTTTTTCATGCAGCATGTATAGAACAATGGTTAAATGATCATCAGCAATGTCCAGAATGTCGTCAAAATGTTATACCGTCTGAGATGAATTCTTCAACGACCTCTTCTTCCGAGGAGTAAATACGACATGTGGTTCGTATTATTTTCAATATCTAATATTTATAATATTTTAAGAGATATATCATGCAAATACAAGTGTAGTATTTATTTGTTATTTATTTATTATTTTATTGTTTAAAGAGGGTATTCTTCCTGTACTGTAGATGAAGTTGGTCAGCGGCCGCCACCAGACTGCTTCTTATTCCGCCGAGAAAAATTGGAGACACTCGTTTTGTCCAAATTCTTAGAAATATGTTCTGCATTTTTAATTAGAGTATTTAAGGTTTGTGAAGAACCTCCTCCACCAGAGTGTTGATTACCCGTAACACATTGCATATTATACGGCCCGAGTCCGTCTTTTGCATACCAATTTATACCTGGCATACCTGTATAATTATTTCCAAGTCTTTCTGTTCCGGGATAATGTGTTGTAGCCAATGGGGGTGGTTCTGCAGATACTAAATTCTTATTTATATGATAACTTGTTGTTGCAGGTACGGGTACAGTACCCCACGGCCCGGCAAACGGTTCTCCACCATACAATCCACCGTTATATGCAGGAGGGGGTACTTTTGTGTGTGGACTATTCCATTGTAAAGACGGCTGAATGGTTGATGGTGCATCTACGGGAGCACCATAGCCACCTCCTCTCATTCGTGATTTGTTACGACATTGTTGTTTTTTTTTACTATTTACTTTATTACGACGTAATTTTTGTTGACGTTTACTTTTTTTAGTATTTCTACCACCACCGGATTGATTCGGAAATACTTGATTTGTAAATTTCATGAAATTAGATGCCGTTCGACTGTTTTCAAATTCGTCAACCTTCTCTCCATTATTGAAAGCATAAATTGTTGGAAACCCATTCACGGATAATTCAGATTTTTTTAATTCTTCAGAATCAATTGTCACAACGGTGACATCTTTCCGAGACTCTTCCAATTTTGATTTAAAAGAATTCCATTCTGATTTCATGTTTTTACAGTGTGAGCACCATTTTGCAGAGAAAAGTGCAATTGTTTTACCTTGAGGAATTAAAGTCATATGATAATTTAAAGTTGTATGATGTTTATTATGTTATTAAAGGAGAAAAAAAAGTCATATCGTTTTGGTATTCGTATTACACTTTATTCGTAATTCGTAAACGAGCAAATACGTCAAATTGTTTTCTTTCATATATGGTGGCGAAGATTAATTACACGCGTGTCGTGTTTTACTTACCATTTAATTGAATATTTTGTTTTCTCGTTATTGTTATTAGTATTAGTATTAGTATTCGTATTCGTATTGTTATTATTATAAGTAGAGGAGACGGTGTACATAGATAACGGCATCTTTTCATCAGCGAGTGAAATTCCGCTCTGTACACGTTGGTTAGTATCAGATACAAAATCTGTTGGAGATTGTAGAATAGTACGTAAATAGGTGGTTAGTGTTTCATTATTTTGTAAAAATACATCAAGAGATGGTAATCGCCATATAATCAAACATACACAGATTGCGACAATACATTTAATTTTTAGTTGTGTTTGAAAGCTCCAATTTGTTGGATTAATATAGGGTTTAATACAATCATAAAATAACCAAATAAATATGGCAAAAACAATTATCCATCGACTCCTCATTCTATTTTCAGTTACCCCTTAATAATTGATTATTATATTATTATTTTACCATCACCAAATCTGATTCAACCTTATTTTTAAAAAAAAAATAAAAAAATAAAAAGTACATAAGAACAGTAGTTAATATTATGTAATTAAGATACATTTCTCAAATCAATACGATAGAGATATGTCATCGTATCGTGATGATATGTGTAATACATCTTATTCTGCAGATATAGAATGTGTGACGCAAGTACAGTTTTCGTTAATGAGTCCAGAAGAGATAAAAATGCGGTCTGTTGTTGAAATCACTCGTAGTCAATTATATGATGGTGGTAATACACCATGTGCAGGAGGATTATTTGATACGAAAATGGGTGGTGGAGATACGATATGTACAACAGATCAGCTTGATAAAAATATTTCTCCAGGTTATTTTGGACATATTGAATTAGCAATTCCTGTATTTTATGTTCAATTTATGGATTGGGTAAAACGTGTATTACAAATGATTTGTTTTCGGTGTGGTAATATTTTAGTAGATAAAGAAGGTGCTCATGTCCGTCAAATAAATGCAATAAATGTCATGGAGAATGGATCATCCCGTTTTCAAGCAATGCAAAAACTTATAAAAAGTGATTCTTGTAAAACGTGTAGAGCGTGCGATGCTCGTCAACCTACAAAATATAATTATGTGAAAGAAGATTTGCAAGTTTTTGCAGAATGGATATTGACAGAGAAAAAATCAGCACCTACACAAGAAGATCAACCCTCAAAAGTGTTAATTACTCCAGATTATGCTTTAATGTTGTTTAGACGATTATCAGACGAAGATTGTACGTTACTTGGATTTCATCCAAAATATTCACGGCCAGAATGGATGATTTGTACAGTACTTCCCGTTTGTCCACCGTGTGTTCGTCCATCGGTAAAACAGGATGGGAATCAAAGACAAGAGGACGATTTAACCCATAAACTTGTGGATATTACAAAATGTAATGAGATGCTTAAATCAAAAATGAATACAACAGGTGAAAAAAATGTTAAAATGATTGAAAGTTGGAGATATATTTTACAATATCATATTGCAACATTTATTGATAACGAATGTGGTTTAAATCCAGCACAGCAACGTACGGGTCGAACATTAAAGGCCATTCGACAACGATTAAAGACGAAAGAAGGTCGTATTCGTGGAAATTTAATGGGAAAACGTGTTGATTTTTCGGCAAGATCTGTAATTACACCTGATCCAATTTTACATTTAAATCAACTAGGTGTACCTGCCCAAATTTGTAGAGATTTAACGGTACCTGAACGCGTAAATCATACAAATATTGAGATACTTCGTGAAGCAATTCGCACTGGAATCGACGGTGAAAACGGTTCAAAAATTATTGAAAAAGTAAATGGGAAAAAAATATCTTTAAAATATTTTAAATTGATTAAAGATCGTGTGATTAAAGCGGACGAGCTTCGATATGGAGATATTGTACATCGACATCTAAAAGATGGAGATAAAGTTCTTTTTAATCGTCAACCTTCATTGCATCGAATGTCGATGATGTGTCATAGTGTTAAAAAAATTGAAACTGGAAAAACATTCCGATTAAATGTGGATGTCACTACACCCTATAATGCCGATTTTGATGGTGATGAAATGAATATGCATGTTCCGCAATCAATTGAAAGTGCAAATGAATTGGAACAATTGACCGCTGTATATACTCAATTGATTGGGCCAGGTGAATCTCGGCCGTGTGTAACTCCCGTCCAAGATACAATGATTGGTGCATATTTAATGACAAACAATCTAAATGCAAATAAAGTGATATTTACACCACGTGAATTTGGTAATGCATTAATGTCAACCAGTTATTGTAAAACATATCCGAGGCAATTTGTTACGGGTAAGCAAGCAATCGATTACTTATTGCCTTCGGTTATAACATCCGAATATCGAAATAAAGTTTTAAAGAAACCGACATTTGGTGCAAAATCAACAGGACTGATTCATGTTATATTTAAAGACGATTGTCCACGGGCCGCGCAACGTATGTTGGACGATTGTCGGGGAATGATTACAGCATACATGCATAAACATGGATTTTCAGTCGGAATGAGTGATTTAAAATTAAATGAAGAAGCTCATAATAATATTTCCCTTGCAAAGGAAAAATGTATTCGGGGATATGATACTATACTAAAACGTATACATGAACACAATTCAACTGAATCTGATTTTACCGAGCCAGAATTAGAAAATGCGGTTCGAGCACTTGGTGTTACGTGTAACGATACGATTTCTCGTATTATAAAAGAGACAACTGCTATACCCGCCTCACATTGTCGTATTAACGATTTAGTAGATTCTGGAAGTAAAGGAAATACAATTAATATTCGACAAATTATGGGGTGTCTTGGACAACAAGAAGTTGAAGGTAAACGAATTTGCAATGGTTTACCGAATCGTACTCTTCCACATTTTTGTAAATATGATATTGGTGTACAAGCTCATGGGTATGTAACAAACTCGTTTTTGGATGGATTAAATCCACAAGAATTTTTCTTTCATGCAATGGGCGGAAGAGAAGGTTTAATTGACACGGCTGTAAAAACGGCAAGTACGGGTTACATTCAACGGCGTTTAATTAAATCACTCGAAGATTTACGTAGTGAATTTGATCAGACGGTTCGAACCAATACACGTCAAATTGTTCAATTCTTATTTTCAGAAGATGGCATGGACAATTGTGCATTAGAATCGCAAACGCTTCCATTTTATACAGCGTTAAATCAATGTGATACAAATATACTGCAAATGCAGTACAATACTCTTCCAAAACAATTATTTAAAAAATATATTTATAATGAAGAACAGCATGGTCGTGAAAAAAATGATATAAATTCATTTCCAATTGTAAATTATTATTTGGATTTTGTATGCAATGGTGTCTTAGATAAAAACGATGATCAAATAAATTATCCAATTCATATTGTTCGAACCTTAAATACTATATTTACTTCTGACAATTATTCGAAAGAAAAAGACGATATTTCACCCGAATATATTATTGAACAGTTGAATGTATTATTTGAGACAGAATTACAGTGTAATGGCGGATCAAATGGTATATTAAAAGTACTTGTATATGGGCATGTGTTAGCAGAGAAGAACCTTTCCAAAATGACACGTGTCCGATTCAAAGCATTTACAACTCTGGTGGCTCGTCGTTTTCAAAAAGCGAAAGTAAATCATGGAGAAATGGTCGGAGTTATTGCTGCTCAAAGTATAGGTGAACCGGCAACTCAAATGACACTCAATACATTTCACTATGCAGGTGTTGGATCAAAATCAAAAATTACACGCGGCGTTCCCCGTTTGACCGAATTATTAATTGCAACCAAAAATCCAAAAACACCAACCGTTACACTTTATTTGAATCCGGAATACGTTAAAACGGAAGAGGATGGTATAAAAGCAAAAACAATGCTTCAATTGACAACACTAAGTGAACTTTTAGTTGAAACATCCATTTATAGAAGTCAATGCCAAGAAAAAGGATGGTATATGCAATTAGAAATTTCAAGGATGAAATTGTATGAACATCAAATTGAATTAATTGATATCGTTGAAGAATTACGCCATTTGTATAGTCCAGATATTCAAATTGAGCATGATTCTGAAAATCTGTTTACTCTTTCAGGTCATTGCCGTTTAAGATTGTTTGTTACATATGATGATAAAAAGAAATCGAAGACCGATCAAATGGATGATTATTATTTATTAAAAATGATGGAGAATACTTTACGAACCGTTGTATTGCAAGGTATGCTTGGATTACGGCATATCTCTGATCCGGAAGAAGTTACAATAAAAACGTCTTTAATAGATAAAGAGCAACAGACTCAATGGACAATTCAAAGCTGTAGTACAAATAATAAGGCGGCAGCAGATAACGTACTGTCTCATTTAATGATCCACCCATTGCTCGATCCAACCCGAACAACATCTAATCATATTTCAGAAATATTTGAGGTATTTGGAATTGAAGCCGCGAGACAAGCCATTATTGATGAAATATATGGGGTTATTTTAGATTCTGGAAGTTCAATCAGTATTCGTCATATTATGTTACTTGCAGATTATATGACGTGTGCCGGAATACATATCTTATCGGTTGATCGTAATGGTATGAAACGTACTGAAGCAGGGCCACTTGCAAAATGCTCATTTGAAGAAACGGATAAACAATTGTATCATGCCGCGGTCTTTGCAGAAGTCGATAATATGATTGGCGTATCTTCAAATATTATGCTTGGTCAAGCCGCTCCGTGTGGTACAGGTATTGTCCAATTACAATTTGATGAAGCTGCCTATATTGATATCCAAAAAACATGGTCGAATCGAAATCCAGCTCAAACGTGGGCTATGCATGTTGAAAGTTGGAAACAACGGTATGAAACAGATAAACATGTTGTAAATGAAAAAGAATGGAAGGGTGATGAAGAAGATCATGAAAATTATGATGACGATGAGGATAATGATGAGGAAATGATGAGTAATATGTCATCTTCAGACGACGATGATGATGAGATTCAATTTGACTTGCAATTATAAATTCATTGCATCCTCTTTTTTTGTAAGAGTATGTTTTGATTTTGAATCAATTTCAAGTATAAATTGTGTATTGTGTGGTTCGCTTAATGGAGCATATTCAAATTTATATGACCTCATAAAATCTTTATATGATATTTGTCCACTATAAGATATTTTTGTTATGTCGTCTGGAAAAGGACTCGTTGTTTCATTTTCATTTCTTAATGTAAATGTGTCTGAGTTTATATTCGTTATTTCAAAAAGGCTATTATTATCATTAACGAATATAGTTCTCTTATTGTCAGCCCCTAGTTCTAGTTTAGAACTTAAATCTAAACCAGAAATAGATGTTATTAGATAGTCTGCGCGAGTAGAATTCTCTTGTTTTTTTGTCGCCGTAATAGGTATACATGAATTTTGCAAGTCATACTGCATGCCCTCCTTTAGTCCCGTGTCTAATGAGTAGTTAGTATTGTGCGTCTGTCCCTCTTTTTGATTAAAATTATAATACGCTTTTGAAAATGCTTCGACTACATACATGTGTGGTCTTGCTGGATATAATATTTTTGATGACTCAAATTCAAAAGGGGTACTCGTTGTGGCTTTAGACTCTAATAAATCATTCCATTTTAATATCTTATTATCGTGTTCATATACATCCGTCTTTGTATTTAAAGTATATGTCGTACCCTTTACAATAATATTTTTAAGAAAAGTATCTTTTGGGTACGTGAGTTCGCCTTCTGTATCATTATTATTATTAGTTGGTATTGTCGTTGCCATTTTGGTTTTTAGTGGAAATTGAAAACCTGATATAGGAACATTATTTTCGATTTGCAATGTAGTTGCATTCTGGTTTAAAAATGGTAAACAAATTACCTCTTTTTTGTTGGAATCAATCGTATCAGTTACCGCATCCCATTCATATATATTAAGAAAATATGTAATTTTCGAAGGTATGCTCGTTTGGTGTTTATTTTCTCGTTCTTGTTTTTGTTGTTTCAAATTCGGATATGGTTCAATTTTAAACTCGGATTTTGTTCTTTGCATTACCAATTTTATTTTTAACATTGGTGCTAAACATGTTATTATACTTTTGTATGGTGGTTTAGGTATCTCGTAGGTGGGAGGATCGTTAGTACCGTTTAATTCTGCAGCAGCATAATCTTTCGCTTCATTGTAATGCTTAAAATCTTTTAAATATGTATCGTATTCTTGCATCCATACATCAGATATTCGTCGAATAGAATGCATACGTTGCAGACATAAATCTAAATCATCAGACTTACTACATATCGTGTTAGAATCTATATTTTGATTATAGTTCATAAAAAGATGTTTTAAGTCCTCTTCCGATATATTATGCTCGTCCTCGAGAAATTTATATGTATTAAATGGATCAAGAAGTGGATCATATTTCTTAGCAATTCTTTTTTTAACTTTTGGCAAAAGTGTTTTTATATAATCATCCTCATTCTTAATTGGCTGATTTACTAATTCGAAATCAGAGTTAATCTCGTTCCTCATATTTATTGTTAATTGCTCTTGTTGAGAGTCCATTGATTTTTCAATTTGTTTATTTAAAGAAAACATTGTGTTTAATTCTTCGCTCTCATTTTCAAAAATTTGTTCTTCTAAAAATGATTGGGTTTTTTTTAAATCAGATATGATTGTCGCATATTCATCAAATATTTGTTGATTCTCTATTTTTTTATCAAGCAGCATATCTTCATTTATAATATCGACAGTTGAGCCCGTCCCTGCACCAGACCCATTTATACCTGTTAATATTGTATCCGATAAATTTCGCATGACTTCCATATAATCGACCATCATTGCAACATATTTTTGAGCTCGTGATACATAATGCTCGGAGGTTTGCGTTAATTCCTTATGTTTTAGAATATATTCTGAATTTAAAGTTGTACATTTTTGTATTAATACCGGGACTCTCTCTGTAAAATAATGCAATTGAGGAATACTGGCAAGAAGATCATCTTTTACATATTGTTCTATACTTTCATAGTCTGTTCTTGTTTTACCATCGGCTGTTTTTAATTCCTCCGAAAACACATTCATTTGCATTTTTGATTTTGAAACCATTTCAACATAAATTGTGTCGGAGGGAGTGAGAGACTTTCGCTCATCCGTTACAAATACCAATTGGTTTTGGTTGTCTAACGCCTCCGTATTGTTAGGCGCGACTACATGTCCAAGTTTATTGTTATAATAACATTGTACATTTATCGCATCCGCATTTTTTTTTTTTTTTTTGAATAATCTCATTGAATTTTTGTATATTAGAACACTTGTATACATTCGTTTTAGAAAACGCTATTAAAACCATTTTGATTCTTGAACTAATTATTATGATATATATTATTATATTAGTAATTAAATTTTGATTAACAATCGCATCATTTTTTAGCGTTTAAATATATTAAAATTATTATTTTAAACGTATAGTCGAAGAACGTTGACTGTATTTTTGTTGATTAACTACACGCCGACGTTTTTGTGTGTTTTTTTTAGATGGGTGGTTATAACCTCCCTTCGACGGGGCGGCAGGTACTACTTCATATTTATCATCATCGATTCCAGTGGCCATTAATGCTTGCTCACAAATCCAAACACCTGCTTCTGAATTTACAGATGCGGCAACTTCTTGTGCAAATTCTAAACCTTTGCATACACCTTCGCAGTATGGATTTTTAAGACGAGGATGTGTCAAACACATCATAACGTATTTATTTGTTCCTTCATTTTTATAATATTTTAGATAATCCATAATTGAAATTAAGCCGGTTCGTGAAGCAGTTTGAATGTTATTAGACGCTCGAATTTTATATCTAATATTTTGAATTTTTGTCCATAACGTATCAAAGTACTCTTCGTCCTTAAATTTACATGCAGTTTTAATATTCTCTTTATTTATATGTTTATGTTTATGTTGAACAAGTTCCGTAATAATTTGTTTCATATGTGTTTTATTCTTCTCTTCATCTGTATGACCGAGAAAAAAGGTCTTCTCATCCATTTCGTCAAATATAGCTGTAGTAATATCATCGTCGGTATATGTATTTATTTCAATAAATTCCGTTTTAAGCTCAACTAAGGATTGTGACTTATCAATTACACCGTTTTGATCGAAATAATCATTTGAAGTATTCTCGTCATTATTTGTAATAAGTTGAGGTGCACTACTTTTTTTTGTTACGGATGGATTAGAGGTCTGGAGTGCGAGATCGGAGGATATTAATTTTGGTTCCTCGTTCTTATCAAACATGGTTGTAGGTAAATATCCTTTTTTACATAAGTCTGGATGAATCTCGTTATACTTTATTTGAAATGAAAATCTTATTATATCAGGTATCTCTTCTACTTCTGCTCCTGCTTCTGCTCCGTTTTTAAATTTTAAGTTTTGAGAAGAATGAGGGGTGGTGATTATGTTTTTTTCGTTTATATTCATATTCAAAAAAAACGGAGGTACTTTATCATTTGGTATTTCAAATATAAAAAAACCATAGGGTCGATGTACTGGCCGAAACATAACATATTTCTTTTCAGATTCAGATTCAGATTCAGATTCAGATTCAGATTCGTCTGAGATAATACTAAACTTCTTTAAACTTTCAACATAATACGTGTGTTCGATTTCTAACCAACCACTGTTAGTACTAGAGCCTGTACTAGGGCCTGCAGGCCCTAGTACTAACACGCGTTGCCCTTCTTTATTTTTTAATTTTAAGTCTCCTATATTTGTCTCTTTGATTGGATTCAAAGTCTTTTTCCATTGTTTTAGATATGTTCCATCATCATCAACAAATGATTCACCTAATAATATTTCACATATTTCTTTTTTAGTATATAATTGTAAATCAGCTTTTTCAGTTATTACACCTTTATATTTAACTTCATGAAACCCCTCACAAAATTTATCAACATTAAAAAATCCAACTTTGGAGGAATCCGTACACTCACCTCTTTCTTTAGCGACTTTATTATATTTGAAATACTGTACTAAATCCGTAATTGTTTGATTGATATAAAACCCTTCTTTCATCACTCGAAAAGTTGTTTGATCTAAATTGTTGTATATTGTTTTGATATTTTCATGGGTCTTATTATTACTGGCAGTAATGGCAGTAAGGGCAAGAGGAGATATTTTATTTTCTTTAATTGTAAAAATATTATTATACTTTTCTATAAATGAACATAATTTACCTGTATATACAGTTATATCAGAATTTTGATTCGTTTTATTATTATCTGCAATCCATTGAAGTAATTGTCGTCTTTTAAAACTTACATACCATTTTGCAACGTCTTCTTCCTTCAGGTTCGAGGCGTCTGGTTTAATCGTTTTTAATACATCTATAAATTCTTTATAACTGGAGAGATTCTTCTTTTCAGAACTACCACTCGTATCATCCTCAAGAATTTCATCTTGGAGGTGAGGGTATTTTGTATTAGCAAAATAATATTTTTTTACATCCGTATAGTCGGTTATCTTATTATCAAATGCATTAAAATCCACCGCATTTCTTATATTGTGTAAGGTGTTGACTTCCATAAACTTCGCGAGTTCAGTCCGTGCACCTTCACCACTCTGTAAAATAGGAGGCATAATCATCGTTCCTTTGTCAACCGTTTCTTCATAGGAATATCCAAGTGTTAATAGATCAAGATATGAACTTGGTTCATCTTGTTTATTTTGAGGATAGTTTGCTCGAATAGGATGCGCTAAAAAATATTGTTCATACTCACAATACGTGGTAGCAGTCTTTTCGTCAAAATCATAACCGTCTATCTTTATTAAATTAGTTTTATAATTTTGTAACGAAGAAGGATAAATATTCCACGCGGTAACTGAATCCGGTATTAAAGAGTCAGGCGCAGTATACATTAATTTCTGGGCAGCTGTATTTTTATTTAAATCTTTAAAGAGGGTGTCTTTTTTTCCAACTTCATGGTCGTATCCAACTTTTTGTGAAATATCATACGGATTTTCAATACCTGCCATATCAATAATTGTCATATATTTACTATATGCGTGACCGGCGGAAATACGTGTAACTTTAAAAATCATAAATAAATGACCACGGCTACTACGAATATTATTTGGAGTTGATTTGACCATACCTGTACGAATGCGTGCAGTTTCAATTTGAGCCATAATTTTCGCAAATATAGGAATATCCTTTGTGGATTTGAAACCATCAATATATTTTTGTTGATCGGATGATTCAAGTTGAATCTCTTCAAATCCTTCTTTTATTTTATTTTGACTAATATCACTCGCCGTTAATGAACCGTTAATACTGTTACTCTTATTATCAATACACAGGTCATTCTTGTAATTAAAACATGCTTGGGGATTCTTGTGGTGCTCGTCTTTAATACCGTATTGTAAAATACGATGATTACAGCCAGGTCTACCGCCTATTTTTTGTTCGGCGAGAGCTATTTCACCATATAAATCAAAAATCGTATCAAATTTGATAATAATTTGGTTAGTAGAAGTATTCCCACCAATTGGTGATAATAAATATCGAATCGCGGTTTGTATAAATCCTTGTGTTCGTCCGCCTGACTCTTCGTCCTTGAGTACTATCGACGGGCGGTTATAAACATGCTTTTGTTCTGGGAGGTTTTGTTGTATTGCACTTAAGTTGGCGTAATTACTTTCGAGATTCTTTTTTATATTATCCTTTTGTTGATAATATTTGTCAAAAGTCTCTGTATTTTTATCATTTACTTTTTCAATTTCGGCAATCTCATCTAATAATAATTTAACAAAAATATTTTCATTTTTTTGAGTTTTTAAGCTCGTAATGTGCTGCGAGTTGTCGATGATGGTCTTTTTTAGGTTACCTCTTGTTGCTACTGCTTCCTGTTTCTCACCACTAAAGAAATCATCTATAACAGTTGTACGTTTATATAAATCATCTTCATCTATACCCGGTTGGTTATTATTATTATATAGTTTAGCAAGAGTTGTATCATTAAATACTTCTTGCATTGAATATATAAAATCATACTTTTCTTTGTCGGTTCCATTTACATTTTGATTCAAACCAAGCTTGAATTGAGCTTGAATATAATCATGATAAAACGGAGCAGTAATTGCATTTGATGTGCTTTTACTTCGTTCGTCGTCGTTGGCTTTCTTATATTTATCATATGTGTCAACCTTACCTTTTATATGAGACAGTGTTGTCGCATATTTTTCTAATTTTTTTGTAAGGTATTCATAATGCTTTTGTATAAAGTGATGTATCTCACCTGGTACACGGACGAGATATTCTTCTTTATCGTAATCCATATAAAACTGATTTTTTAAATAATCATCGCCTTTGTCCTCGACAAGTTTGTCAAGATATTCACTCTGAGCTTCACTCGGACTCGTGTCACTTGGAGTGTTGTGAGTTTTACTTGGATTCGCGTCAGCGTCGGCAGCCGTCACCGGGACGGGATCCTTTGGCGCCTTCTTCGCCGCCTTCGCCGCCGCCTTCGCCGCCTTCGCCGCCGCCCTATCCCCCTTCAAAGTACCGCCAAGGCTCGGGCCGGAGACGGGGACGACGGGGGCAGTGAACTTAACCAACCATTCCCATTGAGCAATTTTTTCAGGGGTTGGCACATCTAGATTAGACCGAGACAATATTATTTTTAAAAATAAATGACATATACTGTTTTCGGCTTGAATAGCCCCTGATCTAAAACCTCCAAACTCTTTGGCTGATATAATGGTTATTATATTTTTAATCCGTTGCCAAAATAGCTCCGCAGTAATGCCCAATTGTTTAGCCTCATCGCCTCCTTCACCTGCTTCGCCGCCTTCGCCTCCTGCGCCTCCGTCTCTCGCTGGCGAATCATAATGGCTGTATTTTATCTTAAAAGCGTTGCCCACTTTTTTCCCAAAATACGCTTTTGAAAACAGAAGAGGATGCATATATGTACTTCGAAACATTTTCTTAAAGTTTACATTTGTAGTCGGTTTATCGTTTTTGAAAACAGTGTTTATGTCTTCAGCGATGATATCTGGGGAGATTTCATTATCTTTTGAGGGGGGAAGCTCGCTTACATATTTCGTAAACAACAATTTTTCAGAATTCTTTTCAATTTCACTTATGGCAACGTGGCCTTTAGCATCATGTGGGAGATGACTTATAATTAAATGTTTTAGTATCTCTTTCATTTTTTGAGGGTCGTCAGTACCAATCTGACCTTCTATGCTGAATTTTGGAACACTCCAACCAAATCGTGACCCAAAAGCCGCGTTTTGTTGGGACAGTTTATATGGCATGGTATATTCGATTCGACGTTTGTTATTTAAAAATGGGTGTGGAGTCTTCTCATCGCCGACCGTGGTGCTGAAAATTTCTTCGATCGATTGTAATTCAATTTTATAATAATCTGTAGCGGTAGGGTGTTTCGTCGCTTTATACGAGAATCCATCGCTATAATATAAAAATTCGTTTGGGTTTCCTTCTTCTGTATATTCTTTGAAAAAATCTCCAGCATTCGTTTTTATTACAGCTTTAGATTGATATACCGTGTGGGAGCTTGTTTCTATCCAAACAACATCATCCTTTTTCGATTCATCAAGAATAATTGTGGGGACGATCTCGTTAGTACTAGGGCCTGCAGGCCCTAGTACTAACACGCGTGCAACAAGTTCAATATTTGTTGCAATTTTGTTTTTCTTATACTCCGTCCGTGTAGTCGCAAGTAATGGTTTATTTTTATCTAATTTCATTTCATCTGCCATATTTAAGGTCAGCTGTTCAAAAGAAGGGGTCTCATCTTGCTGACGGCATAATTTGTATAAGTCGTATATAACTGCCGTTAATATTAATCCTGGAATAATTGAATCATCTAATGGTTTTAAATTTTGTAAAACGGTTCCATATAATGTATACGTTATTTTATCTTTTTTTAACGTGAGTGGTTCATCTGGTTCATCTGGCTCAATTGTAAGGTTACCTTTCTTAAATAAATCAGCGTGTGTTATCGTAATAGCCGTCTTACGATTTTCCTCTATATAATTTAAATACCAATCATTTGTTAATGTGTCGGTAGTTGGTAATAATCCCGGTACCGATATGATTCGATGCAGTTGTTCTTGGGATTGTCCGGATGGTGGTATCGGGATGATAAACAGTGCATATTGCTTATAGTCCTTGTCATAAGATGTTAAATGACCATCCTCCAGATGGGGGTCATCCTTCGGGCCGAATTTAGGATTATGTTCTTGTTTTGCGGTTTTATACGTCTGAATTCGAGTAGTTATGTTTTTTGTTTGATTAGTTATTTCCGTCGTTTTGGCTGTAAATTTCTTTATTCGCATCGTGTATACGGCTTGGAGATTCGTTTGTAGGGGTTCATATTCTTCATGATGGGGCATGGGCTTGGGTGTATTCTGGGCATTGTTTGGAAAACCGTAATTATGAAATGTGTTTATTTTGTCGAGTACACTTTTCCGATTTTCTAATTCACGGTTTAAGTTAACCATCGCAGTCTCTAATTCGAATATGTTCACAGCCGACTTATTTTTCATTTCATCATATATTTTTAAAAATGGCAGTAATATTTCGTCCAAAACCGGCGTATAGTTATCGGTATTGTTAGAAGAATCACTCTCATAATCTGTAATAGATCTTTCGTTTAGGCTGCGATTTGAATCTGTTGTAAGTCCTTGATATTGTTGCAATGCATTTATTGCATTGGTAGGGTTTTTATTAAATTTTGTTTGTGGATTTACAATTGAAAACGTATTTTGTATATAATACTCTTCGAGATTCTTATATTTTGTGTTATAGTCTGTGTTAATTTTAACTAGTTCCATATGACCCATTTTATTTGAGGTTTTCATTTCTTTTAAGCGTGTGGATGCATCACTCCCTTCTAAAAATAATGGTGTACCACTAAACAAATCATATGAGGCCATTTGATCCTCATTTATAGATATAAAAAAGCGATTCATATTCATATATTTCTTTTTTATTGGTTTAATAAGTTCGCGAATGTCACTCGCTTTTTTGAAGGCGGCATCATTAATCTTCGTATTAGGATTAGGTTTGTATTTTGCTTCGCCAGTGGTTTTAAAGTTACGACATAAGGCCGTAATAATGCTCTCAGGTGTTTGTGTCGTCAGATCTGGCTTAGTCGGTTCGTTATCCGGAAAAAGTATTTGAAAAAAACACGTACTAATCAATTCTATTAACCTTTGAAGTTCCGTATAAAGCGCATCAAACTCCGTACGTTCTTTTTTATACGGTGCATACTGATTCATAAACTTTTCTTCAGTGTCTGTTGGTACTTCTTTTGATGGATAAAAATACCCATTTTTATCATTCTGTTTTTTAAAAACGGTTTTAATAGTAAACATCTTTTCAAACGGAATGGCGGCATCATCTTTACTCCCTTTACTCCCTTTATGTGTTAGTTTTAAGTTTTTTAACTCACGAATATACTGTTGCAATGTCTTAAAATTAACCGTGATTCCTTTATACGGATTATAGCTTTTTAATTCTTCTAGTAAGTCGGTGTCGGCGGGGGTGGTAAACTGAAAATTGCCAATACCACCGTCGGTGTCAGATGCATTATAGTCAAACCCGGTTGGTAATTCAATACCTTCTTTTGATAGAAATTTAGCTTGTAACAGACTGCACGCCGTTCGGGCACTGACCCCATCTGGTTGTAGATTAAATTTTTCAATCGTTTTAAGATACCAGTCAAATATATCCATCAATTTATCAAATAGTCCTGGGTTCGGATCACCAAATAACGTGAACGATTTTCCAGTTCCTGAATATCCATAACCAAACAAGGTAAATCCAGACGGTTCCTTTTCAGCGACTAATTTATCTACTAAATCTTTCATACCTAAATTTAATACTTCTGTATACCCCACTAACTGTGATGGAGTTTTTAATGGATATGTGGATGTGGCGACGTCACAGTTGTTGATCTCACTCATACCTTTCGTTTTCTCTTCGCAAAGATAGGTAATTTCCTCTTCTATATAATGATTACTTGGCCGAATTTGAAATGCATAATATTTTTTGTCTTCAGCAGCAGGAGTTATTTGTAACATAAAATGGCCACGTGTTAAATATCCATCTACATCATGCTCATGAATATTAGAATTTGGTAAAGAGGGTGGGGAATCTGATCCTTTTAATGAATCAATATTACCATCATCAATAATCGATATAAACGGTAAAAAAATACCAACTGTGCGTAATAAACAACTATGCGTGTTACTACGAGGGCCTTCATTACTAAATGTTGTTATATAACTTTCTTCACGTGCAGGGGAGGGGGGGTTTGCAACATCTTTAATAATCTGTCTTGTATTTTCTAAAGTAACGTACTTTATAGTGATTTTTTCGACCTCGATGCGTTGTTTGAATACAATCGCAATCGTTCCATCTGGTGTAAATTCAATTTTGTCAAATGGAGTCTGTTCATTTTTTATAACAGGCGTGCATGTGTTTTTATTATTCTCAGGATTAATCTCTACCAAATGACAACTATTTCCCCAAAACATTTCAGCATTTGCGTCTTGACCCTTATCTTTATGTCGGTTAATGGTTTCATACACTTCTTGAAACGGCCCGACTTTCTTCGTCTCGGAATTAGGTTGACAAGTCCCAATTATTTTTTGGTTATACATATTTTCTGTAGTACAATTATTCCAATTATCCGCCGTACCAACCGTTTGCTCTCCAATTAACTTCTCAATATCTGTTAATGTGTTGGTAAACACATCTGTTTGACTAACAAAAGATTCATTATTTTCACGATGATATTGTATAGTTGAAGTTGGTATCGTACTGCACCCACGCAACTCACTGACCATTTTACCATAATCTACAATTGATGTTCGCTCATCTTTACGAGCGTCTAAATCCAATTTACCAGGTGGTAATAATCCGGGAGGTGCGGATGAATTAATACGAACATACACCCGAAGTGCACCTAAAAATGTTTCTGAAAATTCATTTATAAATTGTTGCTGTAATTTGGAGTAAGTAGTTATGATTTTATTAAGTCCACCCTCCTCGAAAAACTCATTATACAAAACCGGCTTCTTATTTAAATACAAAAAATAAGAAAATCGATATATCATTTTAGAATTACGTTCATTTTGATTGTCTATATTGGATACGAGTTTTACTTCTTTATAAAATGAGTCCATTGCCTGTACCATCTCGGAAGTTATATCACCTGATAATAATTTTTTAATTTTTTGTACAGAAGAGTCCGGTTTAGATAGATAATCTGTTAGTGTATCATTTATAGTAGTATTTAGTAGCGACTCTGGTATATTCTGACCAAATATTCCGCGACAAAAGTAGTTCTGAAGTATGTCGTCATCGAACGTCGTATTTTGAGTAAATATAGTATCTTTTTCCACAAACTGTGTAAGTTCTCCGACTATTTCCTTTTTTTTAGAAGAATTATCAATATTTTGTTTGTTCTTTAAAGTGATATAATCGGATAAAATATCATATGCAAATTGTTTATTATAAATTGACTCTTCATTCTTAAAAATGTTAGAAATTGACTCTACCTCTTTTAAAATGTTTCTAAGTTCGTGTATCGCCAAATCGATTGCTTCTGTTTTTGTAACAGGTTTAATTTTTGAGGATTCATCTGTGCCTTCAATACTTTCCCCTTGCATCATTTTCTCGAGTATAATCGCGATATGTATTGTATTTTTCGTTTTGTTTTCGATTAACTCACCGGCTATACGGTCTTCCTCCTCCTTGGATGGCGGTTTAAGTTTATTATCATTATATTCTGGCTTTTCCATTTGTTGGAATTTGATTTTTTTTTCGTCTTCTTCTTCTTCTTCTTCTTTTTTATATTTTTGATCATAAATACAGTGATATATATTCAAAATTGAATTTGTATTTGAATCATAGGCCGGTAATTTACGGCAATCCATTTTGTTAGAAGAATCATTTTTATAAATTAGATGATATGGCTGCTCTTTGGCGGTAACAGAATCTTCGGCGGTAACATAATATGTAGCATTACGGTAGTCCAACTTTCCAGTGTAATATTCATCAAAGATGATTGCCATACAGTAATGATATCTGTATAAGTTACTATCAAATTTTTGAAGGTGATCTACATTTCGTTGTGTTGCTATTATTAATTGATGTTCTTGGGCTGCGGCATGTACCTTCGCATTCTGTGCGAGTATGTGTTTTCTGTTTAACTCTTCTTTCGCCGCACTAATAACCGCCGGCGAAATAGGTAGGAATTCCCGAATCGACATTTTCTACAAGTTATATTAAATTATATAATATAGTTCGTTATTAATATTTAAACGCTATGTACAATTATAAAATTTAATATATGATATAAGTAACTTATACAGATATCATTACTGTATGGCAATCATCTTTGATGAATACTTTGAAGTAGAATTCGAATACCGTAATGCTACATATTATTTTACGGAGGACAACGAATATCATCTAATTTCTAAAAATGATTCTAAAAAAATGGATTTCCGTAAATTACCGGGATATTATAAGCCGGTTACAATTTCAGATATACATGTACAGGGGATTTGTAAAAAAGGTGATCCCACCGACAAAGATACTACTATACAAATGGTAAGACTTACATTTAAAATTCAATATAATGATGATGATGATCAAAAAAAAGGATATTTACCTCTT
>Ga0209631_10000659_pt1 | contig 47053 bp, 45 predicted proteins | sample COG_08_FD_184752 | JGI IMG/M metagenome (GOLD analysis project Ga0209631, IMG submission 184752) | Pelagic Microbial community sample from North Sea - COGITO 998_met_08 (SPAdes) (version 2) | ecosystem: Environmental > Aquatic > Marine > Neritic zone/Coastal water | place: Helgoland, sampling... | reverse complement strand
AAAAAAAATAAAACTTTTTTTACATTATTCCTTCTAATAGTTTTTTAGCATTCACCAATTCTTCAATCGTTTTTCTTAAATTTACTCGTTTAACATGAATATCTTCTATTTCTCTTAATAATTCTAATGGTTTTCTTACCTTTACTGATTCATATAATTTAGAACTAATAATTTTTTGAGATTTATTGACCAAAAAATACATTATTTTTTTAGGAATAACATCCTGTAAAATGTATATCGTTGATTTATAGTAATTATCAGCTAATTTTCTCATAATTTCAACATTATTTGAATTAGAATTTTCTAAGGCATTAATAAAGTTAATATTTTCTGTCCAAATATAATTTTCCTGACTTAATAATTCATAATCAATTTGATCATAAGTTTTCTGCAAACATGGTATAAATACATCATTTACACATGTTGTGCTAATTATTTTATGAAATTCAGGAAATCTTTCAATGCTATTTTTTTTAACTAATTTTTCTACTAATTCCGATAATTCCGATAATACCTTTTGAGTGCATTTATGTGCAAATGGTTCTACTAAATAAATAGGTTTTTTATTTGAATCATTTATTAATTGTTCTAAAACTTCAATTGGAGGCGATGGTAGAGACATATGATTTCCTTCACAATTAGAAATTGCATTAATAATGTATGCATCAGGACATCTAGATATATCAAACGGTTTTAAATTATTTAAATTTGTTCGAAAATCAATAAAATGTTGTTTAATATTTCTACCACTATTAATATTTTTACCTCTGTCATCCAATACTGAAATAAATGATCTTGTTAATGATGCAATAATTTTATGTATAAATGCAGATTGTAATGTATCGTTTTCTGGAATTGGATTACCTAAATTTTCTAATTTTTTTTGATTATCTGATAATTCTCTACTTACTTTTTCCATTATAACAGGAAAACATTTTTTTAATGATTTAACTAAAACTGAACCTAAATTTTTACATAAATTAGATATTCCTAGATTATCTTTATATTTTCTATTTGAATATACAGGGTGATTATTAAAATATTCATATTCTGATTTTAAGCCTTCTAAAACTGACATACTCTTGGATTCTAACTTATTTCTATTTTTTATACCGTAATATCCATATCCCATTTGTAAATCTTTGGACACTTTATTTTCTAATAATGCTGTAATATCGGTTCCTTCATTCATCAAATCTATTTTAGTTAATATTCCTATAGTCCTTTCACCTCTAGGATCATATTCCTTGATTAAATCTAATGCAATATCAGCCTCAATATCAGGTCTGGCAGGCATTACTGCTAAAATAATACTTTCTTTATTTACAATATATTTTCCAATTAAGCTTCTGATTCTATCTTTAATATCTTTAGGTTGTCCTTTATCAGTGCATGCAACCATTGTTAATCCTGGCAAATCAACTAAACTCAAATTAGGTATATTTGGACTATATATTCTTAAATTAATAGGTATATCGGTAATATTCATACTATTACCTGCATATTGATTAGTTAATTGTTTAATGGTGCTAGAAATTAAATTTTTTTGTTCATCGGTCGGATTTGGGTAATTAATCATAATTTCATTTAAATTTATCCACGATCCATCAATATATTCCCCAAAAATTGCTTTTACTTCTGTTTTACTTTGAATTAATTCTAATTGAAGAGGACCTCTAGTCACCATATTGGATCCTGTTGGTAATATATCCATTCCTAATATTGAATTTAAAATAGAACTTTTACCACTAGACTGACTACCCACTACTACCAATTTAGGTATTTCAATATCATTTCTATTTACAAAAATTGAATTTAATACATTACCAATATTCAAAATTTCTTTATCCTGAGCTAATAATTGATAGGTTGAATTTATACTCCAATTACTATAGGCATTCGTAACTTGATTTAATAAATTAGATGTTATTGCAGACATTTTTATATAACTTTATAATCTATTTTTTAAATAAATAATAAAATTAAAAAACACTAAAAAAATAAAATACTTTGTTACATATTTAAAATTTTTCATCAATTGATTTTTTTAGTAAAATATCTAAAGGAGTAGATGGTTTCCATTTACTCCAAATAACTTCAATATTATTAATAAAGATACAGTCATTGCATTTACAATTACTATATTTAAATTCTTCTTCCTCCGTTAAATCATTGATTACTTCCTCCTCTTCATCTTCAGAATCATCATATTCATCATCAAATATTGATCCATCTTCTATTTTAGATTTCATTTGTTCTGCTTTTTCTAAAGTATCATTTCTATTCAAAAATTTAAAAGTTTCTACCATTAAACATAATTTTAAATCTTTTTTGGTCACTATTGTTCTATTACTATGAGTAACGTATTTACTACTAGATTCTAGTGCATTATTACAAAAGGTTAATACTAATGCTGTTACATTTTTTGTTAATTCTTCTGTTGTGGTATTTGGTTGATTTAAAATATTAAAACCAGATTTCATAAAACTGTAATCAGATTTATCGCTCATTTATTATTTTCTAGTAATAAAATCTTTAATTAAATTATTTCGTAATATAATTAAATATTAATATTTATTTTTTTTATGTGTAAGCAGCCATTACAGATGTTTGATCACATTTCCACTTTAAAAGATTTTCTGGTTTTTTTGAATCATTAATTTTTTCTACATCAACTATCACTTCTTTTAGTTCATCTATTTTATATTCTATTGTATTCAATAAGGGAACTGTTTCTGATGTTCCTGATATTTTATTTTTCTTATTGCAAATATGGTATATGAAATATACTAATGTTATTATTATTATCATTGACATCATACCAAATATATACCATAAAAAATTAATAATTACACTATATTCATTTTTTATTTCCATTGTAAAATTATTTAATTGATTTGTATCGATTTCTAAGTTATCATAATTGTTGTTTTCATTCATATTCTTTAATTATATTAATTTAATAAATCTTTAAATTAATATTATTTTTTTTTAATCAACTTCTTCCATAGAATTATCTTCATCTTCATCTTCATCTTCTTTATTTAAATCAGGTAAATCATCTTCGTCATCTTCTCCTTCATCATCTTCTTCATCAACTCCTAATCCTAATTTAATCAATTTATGTATTCTTCCTGCAAAATTATTTGGTTCTTCCAATGAAAATCCACTTGTTAATAAACTAGTATCAAAAAGCAACCAAATTAAATCTTTAACAGTTTTATCAGATTTATCATCTTCTGCTTTTTGTCTAAGTGTATTAATAATTGGATGCATTGGATTTACTTCCATTGTTTTTTTTGAACTCATATGTCCTGACATTGATGAATCTCTTAGTGCTTGAGCTTTCATAATTCGTTCCATATTTGCGGTCCATCCATATTCACCAGTTACTAATACACATGGTGAATCAACTATTCTATTAGACACTACTACTTTTTCCACTTTATCTGCTAAAACTTCTTTCATTAATTTACATAAATTTTCAGTTTTTTTCTTTTCTTCTTCAAATAATTTCTTTTCTTCTTCATTATCATCTAAATTTAAACTTTCCTTCGTTACACATATTAAAGATTTTTCATCATATTCTTTTAATTGTTGCATACAATATTCATCAATTGGATCAACCATATATAAAACTTCAAACCCTTTTTTTCTTAGTTTTTCTAAAAACGGTGATTTTTCAACTACAGATTGACTTTCACCCGTAATATAGTATATACCTGGTTGATTTTCTTTCATTCTGCTTACATATTCTTTTAATGAAACATTATCTTCACCACTTTTTGAAGAAGTATATCTTAATAATTCAGATAATTTAGCTCTATTAGAAGAATCTTCATGAATCCCTAACTTAATATTTTTTGAAAATATTTCATAAAATTTTTTATAATCTTCTTTATCTTCTGCAATATCGTTAAATAATTCTATACTCTTTTTTACTAAATTCTTCTTTATAACTTTTAAAATTTTATTTTGCTGTAGGGTTTCACGCGAAATATTTAATGGTAAATCTTCACTATCAACAACTCCCTTTACAAATGATAACCATTCAGGCATCAAATCTTCACAATTATCCATAATAAATACTCTTCTAACATATAACCTAATATTATTATGTTTCTTTTTATTATCAAATAGATCAAACGGTGATCTTTTTGGAACAAATAACATTGCTCTGAATTCTAATTGCCCTTCTACTGCAAAATGTTTAACTTTTAAATGTTCTTCCCAATCATTTGATAAGGATTTATAAAATGTAGCATATTCTTCATGACTAATTTCCTTTGCTTTTCGCATCCATAATGGTTTTTGTGTATTCAATACTTCCCATTCCTGAGTTATTTCCTTAATTTTTTTTGTTTTCTTTTTACCATCATCAGTATTTACTACTTCTTCTACAGTTGGTTCATCTGATTTACCATTTTCATTTTCTTCTTCTTCTTCTTCATCATCAGTTACTTCTTTTTCAGTTGTTTTTTCAACCAGTAATTTAATCGGAAAATCAATGAATTCTGAATGTTTTTTAACCAATTCCTTAAGTTTATTTTCATCTAAGTAAGCTAACTGATCTTCCTTCAAATGTAAAATAATTTTTGTTCCTCTTAATAAGGATTCAGAATCATAATTGGTTACTGTAAAACTACCACCAGCAGAAGATTCCCATTTATACGTCTTGTCATCATTATTTTTACTAATAACTACAACCTTTTCAGCAACTAAATAAGCAGAATAAAAACCTACACCAAATTGCCCAATCATACTAATATCCGCACCAGCAGATAATGCTTCCATAAATGCTTTAGTTCCTGACTTAGCAATAGTTCCTAAATTGTTAATTAAATCTGATTTAGTCATTCCAACACCAGAATCCTCAATTGTAAGAGTATTATTTGCTTTATCAGAAGTCAATTTAATAAATAATTCAGAATTAGATTTTAATGCATCTGAATCTTTTAATGATTGATATCGTATTTTATCTAAGGCATCACTTGAATTGGAGATTAATTCTCTTAGAAAAATATCTTTATTGGAATAAAAAGTGTTAATAATTAAACTCATTAATTGGGATATATCTGCTGAAAATGCAAACGTTTCTGATTCATTTTGGGTGCTCATTTTTTTTATAATAAATATTATTTAAATAATTTTTAAGTAATTTTTATTAATAAAAAAAAAATTATGGACCATATTGTTTCTTAAAGATATAAATATAATTAAATTCCTGGTTAGCTGGTAATAAATCTATTATTTTATGTAACTTAAATCCATTTTTTTTGGCTAACTTAACATATTTTTTAACAGGATAAATAGTAAATTTATGCTTATTTTTACGATTTTTTGAAGAATTATCATTAAATACAAAATGTTCTATAAATTCTACATTTTCTTTATTGAATTTCCAATCAGACATATAATTGAATTTATTAAATTTTAATTTACTTTGAGTCTGTCTATCATCTGAATGTCTCTGTGGATTAAATAATGGAATTAAACTAGAGGTTCTTTCTAATACAGGATCAAACATTTTTCTATTGATTAAATGAATACATAAATATCCTTTTGGTTTTAACCAATAATTAGTATTTTTAAAAAATTGATCAGGATTATCTGAATAATACAACGTATAGAATAAACACATTATATGAGTGAATTCTCTTTTCTTAAAAGTTGCTTTTTTTCTAAAATCACCCTTGACAAGTGGTAAATTAGGTATTTCTTTTCTAGCTTTTTGTAACATTTTCATTGATTTATCTAATCCAACACAATCAAATTTATCTTTAGATAAAATTTTCAAATGTTTTCCACTACCACATCCTATATCTAATACTCTAACATCTTTTCTATTAAAATCTTTATCTTCTTTTACAGTGTAATTGATAATATTAAACAATTCAAATTGTTGTCTAATACCAGAATCAAATAATTTATCATATACGTTTGAATAAAACGAATCGTATATACTGTTAAAACTTTCTTTTAATGTATAATCGGTAAAATTATCAAAATTTTCAATATATTCATCATCTTTCCTTTTAAAATAATAACCTAATACTGATGTTACAACAATAAATAGAAGTATAAATAAAAAATAATCTTTCATATTTCTTTTTTATATATAATTTATATTTATTTTTTAAAAATTTATATTTATTTTAACAATATTCTTTACAGATACCAAAAGATTTTCTATGAAATTTTGAAATACCATATTTTTTTATTGCATCTAAATGTTTTTTTGTTCCATAACACATATTATTTCTCCAATCATATTTTTCACAATCTGGATTTTTTTCTAATAAATCAAGAACATATTCATCATGTCCAACTTTAGCTAAAATTGAAGCAGCAGCTATATTTCTATATAGATTATCACCAGACTTCACTGTTTGATGTGGAACAATCATTCCGTCTCTATCTGTATAAATCTTAAAATAATTTCCATCAACTAATATATTATCTGGAATATTCGATAATTTATCTAAAGATTTATGCATAGCAGATATTGTAGCATGTAAAATATTTTGTCTTTCTATTTCTTCCAAATCAGACCAGGCTACCGAATATTCGATTGCATTATCTTTTATATATTTTGCTAATTCCGTTCTTTTTTTTCTAGATAGTTTCTTTGAATCTTTAATTCCTAAATATTTCTCATCTGGAAATTTATCTTCATTTGGTAAAATAACACATCCAACATAAACACGACCACTTAGACATCCTCTACCTGCTTCATCTATACCCGCTTCTAATATTTCTGAATCTGATGAATTTAACATTTATAAATTTTATGTATATTTTTTATTAAAATTAAAAAAAAATTTCAAATTTTTAAATTTATTACAAAAAAAAAATGTAAAAAAAATAAATTCAAATATTTTTTTATTTTTTTTATTTTTTTTATAATGATTGATCCGCAGATAATTCGCCATAAAAGATTTTTTTCACATTACTAACTAAACTAGGAAACTCGTGGAGATAAATCAAAAATAAAAACTGAAAAAATATAAAAATTTGATAAACTTTTTATCCTAAATGGAAATTGAATTAAAAATAAAAAAAATGGAAATAGTCAGTAAAATAAATGCAGAACTATTAGAATATAATCAACAAAATATAACAAAATGTGTAAATGATATTAATAATGGAAATCTAGTAATATTTCCAACTGAAACTGTTTATTGTATAGGTGTAAATGCTCTAAATGAAAATGCAATTAATAAAATTTATAAAATAACAAAAAGACCTAAAAATAATCCTTTAATTGTGAATGTTTCAGATTGGAATATGGCATCTATTTATTGTGAAATAAATAATAATGAAAAAAATATAGTTGAAAAATTAGTAAATGAATTCTGGCCCGGACCATTAACTCTATTGCTAAAAAAATCTAAATTTATAAATGATTATATAACAGCTGGTTCCGAATTTGTTGGTATTAGATGTCCTAATAATAAAATTGCTTTAGAATTAATACGTAAATCAATGTGTCCTATTGCTGCACCTAGTGCAAATATTTATGGGAAAATTACATCGACTCATTACAAACATATATTAGAATATTTTAGAAATGAAGATATAAATATTATTTATGAAAAAGAACCATGTAAATATGGTATTGAAAGCACTATTTTAAAAATAGACAATAATAATATTACCATAATTAGACCCGGAGTTATTACAAAAAAAGATATAGAAAATGTATTACCGGATATAACTGTAAATTACAAATCTGTAATACGAGAATCAAATTCTCCAGGAACAGACATCTCTCATTATCAATTAAATAAAAATACTTTATTATTTAATTTTATAGATATGGAATTATTAGCATCTGATAAAAAAACTATGGAAAATATTATTCAAATGACTACAAAATATATGGATAATAGCATATGTATTGATTTTGGTAAAAAAAATATAAAAAATAGAGACTTATTTGCAGGATATGTAGATTTAAGTGCAAATGGTGATATTAAAGAAGCATGTTTTAATCTTTATAATGTATTACATCAATTAAATTCAATTGAAAATATTAAAAATGTATTAATATTCGATTTTTATTACGGAAAAGATGGTATGTTTAAAACAATGTTTGATAGAATTTTTCGTTGTAGTGATGGAAAAAGAATGTGTATTCCAACTCAGTTAATTAAAAAATAATACAATTTTTACTATATTCATCATCATTATTTTTTTTTGATTCAATATTTTCATGTTGTTCTATTTCTTCTTCATTATTATTATTTTTTTTTTCATCTCTGAATAATTCATTAGATTTAGAATCAATAATATTAATTTTAATATTTGTTTCAGTTTTATCATCATTTATTACATCATCTAATTCTTTTATTCCTTCACCAGGTTCTTCTAAATTATTGTTATTAATTGATATTTGTGAAATTTCAGTAATTATATCATGAATATTTTCAAATTGAATCAATATATTATTTAATATAGATCGTTTATCACAATAGTCTTCATCTGTATATTTTTCATAATATTTAATATCCTCCTGAATTTTACATTCTAAATTTTTTAAAAAATTAGTAAATTTATAAAGCTGATTAAAATTTATATTTAGTAATTTAGTTTTTATAATTTTAAAATTTTCTTTTTTAATAAATTTTTTCATTAAATTTATATTATTTATATCATTATTACTAATTATTTCTTTAATAATTTGATTATTATCAATAGGTTCTCTATTTAAATAACATTCTGGTTCAAAATTAATACATTGTTTATTAATAATTAGATCCATTGTTTTATCAATATAAGAAGGAAGACTATAGGGAGTATGATTGAATTCATAATTTGTTTTAATCTTTGATTTGATTTTATTTTCTAAATAACTCTTACTTTTAAAATTAGAAGTTGATTTATATCTACTTTTATTTCTATACTCATTTGCTATCTTTTTTGTAATTTCATCAATATTAGATTCTTGTTTTTTATTATTTGCAACTTGTTCATAATCAACACATCTAATATTAGTAGCGTCTATTTTAAAAGTAACTCTATGGTTACTTTTTGAATTAATTATTTTACTAATTTCTTCTAATTCACTTTTTATCATTTCCTGATAAATATAATAAACAGAAATTCTGTTATTTAAATGATGTTTTTCGATATATCTTAAAGTTTTTTTACTAGAACGTCTGCAGCATCTTTTAAATTGAGTAATTATTGCTTTATTATTTATATAGAAAGTATGTAAATCTATCCCCTGATTAGTATCGATTTGAAATTTCTCCATTAATTCTTTCTTACCTATTTGTTCAGAAACTATTTCCAAGGTCTTTTTTGTCAATGGTAATCTTCTTGTAAATAATTCTTTAAATTCTGATTTTAATCTAATTATGATTGATAATGCATTTTTTCTAATTTTTTTTGGTAATTGAATCTGTCCAGATATCTCTGATGCGAATTTATTCCATTTTTTATAAAAATCTAAACAACTTTCTAAATTTTCTTGAATTTTCATAATTTTTAATGCACCAGTAGCAATTGTAGTAAATATACTTGTTGCTGAAAAACCCATTTTTAAAATTAAAGATAGAGTTGGATAAGTAACATCTGTAATAGAAAATTGAGATAAAGATACTGTAGAAGTAATTGTTGAAAAAATTAATCCAACTACTGTTATTTGATTTAAAATATTTCTGTAGTAACTAATTTGAATATCCAAAATTAATAAATAAAGACTGGCTATGTTTAACCAATTTAATAATGTAAATGAATTACCTAGGTTCCAATCTGTTCCTAATCCTTTTTTATTTAAATGATTTAACAATTGTATCTCTTGGTAATTATCTGAATGAGTATGTTTTGACTGAGTATTTTGTTGAATTGAATTATTATCATTTGAAATCATTTAATTTTTTGTTTTATAAAAATAAAAAATCAAAAACGTAAAAAATGAATATTTAATTATTAAATTAAAATTATTAATTTCTGATCGTTGGTAATGCCTTTGTCGTCAAAGCCAGCATTAAAAATTAGATTTATTATTTTTTAGCTAATATTATTTTAACTTTATCAATTTCATTACGAATTTCATCATCTGAAATTTTATCATTTTTACGATCTAAAAAGACTTTTGTTATAACATATGCAATTTTAAGTTCGGATAGAATTGGTAGTTCGTTTTTAACAAAAGAACCAGCTATTGCAAAATCACGGGATGTTGCTCCTTTTTTTCTTCCATCAACAGTATGTTTATCAATTGCCCATTTTGGTATTTTTGGAGATTTAATAGGACCAGATTTAATTATTTTTTTAAAAAAATCATATTAAATTTTGATTGTTTATTCTGGTTTGGGTTAATCAATATAAAAAAATTTTATTTAACTAATTTCAATAAATCAACAACTCTATAACTATATCCCCATTCATTATCATACCAGGCAACTATTTTGAAAAAATTACTACCAATTTCCTTTCCTAAATTTACATCAACTATACAACTATGACTATCACCAATATAATCACTACTAACTAATTCTTCATCATTACATTTTAATATACCTTTTAATGAATTATTAGATTCTAGTTTTAATTTATCAATTATATTTGAATAAGAAGTTTTTTTACTAGTTCTAAATGAAAAATCAATAACCGATACATTATTAGTAGGAACTCTATATGATAGTCCTGCAATTTTATTCTCTAATTCAGGTATAACTTTACCTAAAGCTTTTGTAGCTCCAGTTGTAGATGGTATAATATTATAACAAGATCTTCCTATTCTAATATTTTTAGATGCTCTTCCATCTAATGTATTTTGTGATGAAGTTATAGAATGGATAGTTGAAATAAAACCTTCTTCAATTCCAAAATAATCATTAATTACTTTTGCAATCGGTGCTAAACAATTAGTAGTGCATGATGAATTTGATACAACTTTTTGAGAAGAATCATATTTGTCAGAATTAACACCTACAACATACATAGGAGCATCTTCAGATGGAGCAGTAATTATTACTTTTTTAACACTTTTTGAAATAAAATGTTTTGAAACTTTTTCCAAACTTTTAAAAGCTCCGGTAGAATCGATAACATAATTTACATCGGCTTTATTCCAATCTATTTTAGTAGGGTCTCTTTCTCTAAATAATATAATTTTAAAACCATTAACTATAATAAAATTTTCAGAAATTTCTATTTTATATTTTTTTAATTTATGAACAGTATCGTAATTAATTAGATAGTTTAAATTTTCAGATGTTACTGAAGGACAATTTATCGCTACTACTTGTAAATTTTCACTATTTAATCTTAAATCTTCAATAATTCTAAACACTAATTTACCGATTCTACCAAATCCATTAATTCCTACTCTCATCATATTTAAATTATTATTATATAAAAAAATTATTATTTAACCACTAACTAATTAATTAATAAAAAGAATAATGGAATATAAATTACCATTTAACATAACTTATTCCAGATATAAATTTATAATTTTAATTGTTAATTATCTAGCAACAATTTCAACTATGCCCGCTCAAAGTTTTGGAATAAATATGTTTGTAGATCATTGGATTCGAGATTTTAATATATCTAGAATAGATATTTCTATTGTTTGGTTAATTGCTTCAATGTTAAGTGGTTTTTTAATAATTTTAATTGGTAAAATAATAGATAAAATAAACTTAAAACTTACTATTTGTATAATATACCCATTGTATTGTGCTAGTATATTTCTAATAAGTTTTTCACCAAATGTAATATTTTTAGCAATATGTCTTTCCATGATGAGAATATTTGGTCCTGAATCAATTGGAACTATAACAAGTGTAGTAAATGCGAATTGGTTTAAAGATGATTTAGGAAAAATTAATTCAATATTAGCATTATTAGATACAATATTTATTGCATCTCCATCCATTATTAATTTTTTTATTTTAAATTTTGGATGGAGGAAAACATATATATATTTTTCTATAATTATGAGTGGTCTTCTACTTCCTAGTTTATTATTTTTGATAAAAAAACCTGACAATTACAAATTAGAACCAAATCAAAATAATATAATTTATTCTGATATAGAACAATGTATTGAAGAAGAGGAAGAAGGAAAATCATTTAAAATAGTATTAAGAGACAAAATATACTGGTTAATGATATTATCAAATTTTATATTTGGATTATTTTGGAGTGGATTTAATCTTAATGCAGTTGATTTTTTTAAAAATATAGTAGGATTTACATCAACCGAAACATCAATTATTGTTTTTATTCCAATTACTATTGGTGTAATAATTGGTTCAATTACAATAGGATGTGTTATTGATAAATCTAAAAATAATATGAAAAAAAATATAATAGCTTTAGATTTAACTTTATTAAGTATTTGTATAATCTGGTTCGCTTTTATTTCTAATGTTATTGAAATTATTTTTTTAACATCAATTTACGGCATATTTATTGGCGTATATATTACATCTATGGCAACTATTTATCCAAATTTATATGGTCTTAAAGAAATAGGCAGCATTCAATCTTTTCATAATGGTATTGTTATGTTTTCTACTGGATTGGGTCCACTTTTTTTTAATATAATTAATATTAATCAGGGTTCATATATTTATTGTAACTATTATTTATCATCTATATTAGTTTGTGTAAGTATATTGATCTACAATCAATAAAAAAAATTATATTTTTTTTTGGCTCTATTTACATTTGCATATATTAGACTAATGCAACACTTTGCTTACATAATCTATTATTTTTTCTAACCCAAATTTTTATTTTTTTTTTATTTAATTCCTCATTTGATTCATATTCTAATTCCTTATCTGATTCCTCATCTGATTCCTCATCTGATTCCTCATCTGCATCATATTCACTATCTTTTACTTTAATTAAAAATTCTACTTTAATTGGTTCTTTTTTATTAAAATATAATTCTACTGTCCAATAAAACATTAAAAATAGTATAAAATATACAATTAGTGTTGATTGAACATCTAAAATATAATCATTGCAATTTTCATTGCAAAATTCAACTGTATGACAATAATTATCTAGAAAATAATCCATTTTTTTATTTTTATATATATTTTTATCTATATTTAAAATATTATTTATCAAATTTTTTTTATAATGAAAAAATAAATGAATAGTAAAAAAAATGATAAAATTTTAAATAATATAGTGAATGAATTAGAGACTATGAAACATAAAAGTTTAAAAGTTTCTGATAAATTAATTGAACAAAGTGATATTTTAAATAAAACGACTGATAATTTAGAAAATATATCGTATCAGGCAGATGTATCTAAATGGCAATTAAACTATATTAGTGCTACATTTGGTAAAATATATAGAAATATTCATAATTATCCTATAAGAGATAATGCTAAAAAAATATTAAAAATTGTAAATTTAAAGTCTAAAATATTATCATTTAACTTTAATAATAAATACAATAATTCATTATCTGAATCAATTAATGAAAAAAATAATGATAAATTAGAAAATATTAGTAATTTATTAAATGAAATAAAAGAAATTAATGTATTAAATCGAAATGAGATCGACATACATAATACTATTTTAGAATACAATAATCAATTAAATGATAATACACAAAATAAAATTGAAAAAAATATAAGAAAAATAAAAAAAATAATGAAATAATATTAAAAAAAATAATGAATTAAAGACTAAAATAAAAATAATATTAAAACAAAAAAAAATATGACATCAACGTCTAAAAAAAGAAAAATGTTAGATATAAAACTTCTAAAAGAAATGGATGTAAATTTGGAAGTTATAAGCTTAAATAACATACAATGTGATATAAAAGGTCCTAAAGATACACCTTATGAAAATGGTAAATGGAAATTAAATATAAATTTTCCTGAAAATTATCCATACAAATCACCTTCTATTGGTTTTTTAGATGCTATTTATCATCCAAATATTGATTTAAATTCAGGAACTATATGTTTAAATGTTTTAAACGAAGAATGGCAACCAATTTATACTTTAAAACATATTTTAGAAACATTTATTCCTCAATTATTAACTTATCCAAATCCAGATGACCCATTAAATATTGAAGCTGCTGAAATGTATAAATCAAATTTTGAAAAATTTAAAAAATGTGTTACTGATTTTATTAAAAAACAAAACGATTTTCATAAAAAATAAAATATACTTATTTTTTCATTTTAATTGAATAAAATTTAATTTCTTCTATTTTAATTATTGTAATTTTATTAAAAAAAGATTAAATTTTTTTATAATAAATGGACGATCATTTTTTTAAAAATAATAAATGTGTAATATGTGCTCAAAAATACAATTTAAATGAAACAATATGTTCATGTTGTAAAAAAAATAGTTTAAAACATAATTTCCATAAAGAATGCATTAAAATGGTATTTAAACATAATGCAAATAATGATAGTTGGTATATCAATAGTAAAAAAAAAGAATGTCCATATTGTAGAAAAGAAATTAAAAGATTATTTTATATTCAAAAAAAAAAGTAATTTTTTCAAAAACTTATTTTGTTAAAATATTTATATACGTTTTTTCTAATTGTTTTTGATATTTTTTTTTATCTTTTTGTGATTTATTAATTAACTTTTTAGATTTTTCTGTTTTGTCCATATTAAGTAATTGTAAATAATATTCACGTTCTTCATCAATTTTATTTTTTAATTCTTTAATTTTAGACTCATTTTTTAATGAAACTTTTTTACCAGAAAAAGTAATAGTTGAAGTATCAATATGTGAATAAATTAAATATTTTGCTTTTTTTATCTTAGCTCCAGTCAAGTTAGCACCAGATAAATCTACACCTTCCATATTAGTGCCTGATAAATTAGCACCTGATAAATTGGCATCTGTTAAATCAGATATCAATAAATCAGCATTTGTCAAATCAGCATCTGTTAAATCAGCATCTGTTAAATCAGTTCTAGCTAGATAAAAATTAGATAAATCATTATTTGATAAATCCATTTCTGAAAAATCTCTTTGACCACTATTATATAATGTTTGTAAATTAGATTTCTTTTGTAATTTTTTCTTAGGAGATTTCTTCTTAGGTGATTTTTTATTTTTAGATTTCTTCTTAGGTAATTTTTTCTTAGGAGATTTCTTCTTAGGTAATTTTTTCTTAGGTAATTCAGGTTTGACATCTACAACACGTATTCTTCTTTTTACAAGTTTTAATCTTTCTTCTTTTGAAAGCATATTATTATATAATAATAATATATTTTTAAATCCACTGACCATTAATTTGTTCATCTATATTATTTGATATTTGTAATTTATCTCTTATTATTTTAAGGTGATCTAACTGTTTTTGCCTGTATACTACATTATTTATAAATGGCATTATTGCTAAATAAATCCATGAAGATGATATAAATAATAAATGACTCATATTAAATCTACCTATTAGAGTATTAGTAAAAATAACCTCTTTTCTAAAACTAAGAATATTTAATATTTGAAATATTCCTACGATAAAGGTAAAAAATAAATTATTCATTACTGGTTTTGAAGAAAATAATAACAAATAAATATAACCTGAAATACCAATTACACTTAAAGTAGCTGATTTTAGATAAAAATCTACATGACTACCAGTGCTGTTATCGAATAAAAATAATAACAAATATAACATTGCTGTAAAAAATAGAAAATAATGAATACTAAAATAAACTATAAAATGCATAATTATTATAATAATTATGATTAATTTAGCTTTAATTATTAATAATAATTATAATGTTAAAAACTGAATTTATACTTTTTTAATTCAATTAATATATTTTTCTATTTCTAATATGTAATACTATACATAGGTGTAGTAACCTTTTTAGGTGCAAATGAAACCTTTTTCGTCTGTTGTAATGGCTGTTTAACTGCTAATGGATGATATCGGAGTTTATATGGTTTTAAAATAAAACTATGTTTGCTAAATTTATTTATATATGATTTCATAAAATCTGTTGGTTCAGTATAATTCATACAAATAAATTGGCATCCTAAATAATAAGGAGTAAAGTAATTGAAATTATCTTTCCATCTATTATTGAAATCAGGAATTACTCTTGTAAAATTTTTTTTATTAAATTCCATATTTTCTTGTGCATCATATGTATCTTTCAATTGAGAATATGTAAGATCTCTAAAATTATAAACTTTACTATGCATATTTGTTAATTCATCCATTTTTGTATCAGAAATATCACCTGTAGAAAGAATAATAATTTTACCCTCAAATGATCTAATAGATGTTAATGCAATATTGGTATTTGTAAATCTTCCTTGAAACGAATATTTTTTTGATAATAATCTATGTATTATAGATTTTTTTATAATTTTAGCAGTTTTATCTATTGTAATTTTATTTCCCCATGTTTTGAAATTGAAATTAATAAATAACGGATCTGTTGGATTTTTAACAGATGATGCACTAAATGCAGTTTTAGTTATTGTAGTTAAAACTTCATTTAAATCTAATGCATTTGTATATTGCCAGTTACCTACTTCATCTCCATTACATACAACCGGTTCAGCACAAGAACTAAAATCTTTACACATTATATCTAAATCAATATATCTAGCACCGTATTTAATACATTCAGTTATAGATTGGATACTAGCATAATCATAATAATTTGTGCATGGTAGATAAGATTTATAAGAGGATGCTATATAAAAATCACATAATTTATAATTTTTAGTTCTATCACCTACTCCTTTAATTTCAGTAAATGGTAATAAATCTACTTTATATTCAGACATTCTATTCATAAATCTATTTATTCTATTAAAAAAAAATTTAAAATATACATATACAAAAATAACTATAAATATTATTGATAAAATTACTAATGGATATGTTTTAAAAATATAAAGTAACTTTTCTTTATCTTTATCTATTCTATTTAATATTTTTTGTGTGTTTGGATTATTTTTTAAATTATTTAGACTATCTTTCATTGTATCCTTCATTTTATTCAACGTTTCGGTATTATTACTCATTTATTATTATTATATAAATAGATAATCTTATTTTTTTTTAATTATCAATGTAATCTATTATTATCTCTATTTATTCTTAATAATCCTTTTATAAATATAATTAATACTAGACCTACTATTGATCTTACCAAAACCTGATGTTGATTAAATATTAAAATTTTATTACAATCAAAAGTCATTAAACAACATATAATTAATATTGTTGTTCCTATAATAAACGATAATATTAAATAACAGATAAGTAAAGATATATAAATTATACATTTATTTATTATAATAAAAATTTCATCACCAAAACTTAAATAATCATCATCCAAATTATCTAGAATAATATCTATTTCATTTTCATGTAATTCATCATTATCAATAGATTCATCATCTGGATTTTCAACTGGAATTATATGATATTTTAAATAATTCCTACATATTGGGCATTTATTATCAAAATAATTTTGTAAATCAACTAAACATTCAAAATGAATATGAATTCCTTTACATTGATAACATTCCATTCTTATTAAATTATACTGTTCATGACATATAATACATTGTTCCTTTTCATCTAATGAAAATAACTCTATAGAATTTTCATTCATTAATAAATTATTTAACTTATTAATGAAAATGTTTATGTAAATAATAATAATAATTATTTATTTTTATTAATTAATCAACTTCTTCTACACTAGGTCCATTATCTTCAGGCATACCAGGCATACCACCAGGAGGCATTCCAGGCATTCCACCAGGCATTCCACCAGGAGGCATACCAGGCATACCACCAGGAGGCATTCCAGGCATTCCACCAGGCATTCCTGATCCTGCACCAGATTGTTGATACACTGAAGACATTATAGGATTAATCAAACCTTCCAATTCAGTTTTTTTAGATTTTAATTCTTCTACTGTAGCATCACTATTAGTATCTAACCATTCTAATCCATCATCTACTATTTTTTCTAATTCTCCTTTTTGATCACCTAATTTCTCAGATAATTCTTTGTCTGAACAACTTGATTTTACCTGATATAAATATCCTTCTAATTGATTTTTTTCTTCAATTTTTAATTTTAGCTTTTCATCTTCTTCTTTAAATCTCTCAGATTCTTCAACCATTTTATCAATTTCATCTTTAGATAATCTACCCTTATCATTTGTTATTGTAATTTTGTTACTTTTATTTGTAGATTTATCGGTTGCACTAACATTTAAAATACCATTTGCATCAACATCAAATGAAACTTCGATTTGTGGAACTCCTCTAGGTGCTGGAGGTATTCCATCTAATTGAAATTTACCTAATAAATTATTATCTTTTGTTAAGGTTCGTTCTCCTTCATATACTTGAATTAATACTCCCGGTTGATTATCAGCATATGTAGAAAAAACCTGTGATTTATTAGTAGGAACAGTAGTATTTCTAGGAATTAATTTAGTCATTACACCACCTGCTGTTTCTAATCCTAAACTTAATGGTGCTACATCTAATAATAGTAAATCTTCTAATTTTTCATCAGTATTTCCAGATAAAATAGCTGCCTGAACAGCGGCTCCATAAGCGACTGCTTCATCTGGATTAATTGATTTACATAATTCTTTTCCATTAAAATATTTAGAAATTAATTCCTGAACTCTAGGAATTCTTGTAGATCCTCCTACTAATACAACTTCATCAACATCTGATTTAGAAACTTTAGCATCACGTAATACTCTTTCTACTGGATCAATACATTTATTAAAAATATGACCGCATAAATTTTCAAATTTAGCTCTAGTTAAAGATGTTTGATAATCAACTCCATTAAATAAAGAATCTAATTCAATAAATGCACTTGTAGATGATGATAAAGTTCTTTTTGCTCTTTCACATGCTGTTCTTAATCTTCTCAATGAACGCTTACTGCTTGTTATATCCAACTTAGTTTTTCTTTTAAATTCAGTAGCACAATAATTTACCAATTCAGTATCAAAATCTTCACCACCTAAATGTGTATCACCAGCGGTTGCTTTTACCTCAAAAATTCCATCATCTATGGATAATAAAGAGACATCAAATGTTCCACCACCCATATCAAAAATTAAAATATTTTTTTCACCGTTTGTTTTTTCTATACCATATGCAATCGCAGCTGCGGTAGGTTCATTAATTATTCTTAAAACATTTAAACCAGCTATAGCTCCTGCATCTTTAGTTGCTTGTCGTTGTGAATCATTAAAATATGCTGGAACCGTTACCACTGCATCTTTAACTTCATGTCCTAAATAACTTTCAGCAATATCTTTCATTTTAGTTAAAACATATGCTGAAATTTCTTCTGCTTGTAATGATATTTCCTCATCCTTATATTCAACTTTAATTAATGGTTTATTATTTTCCCCTTTTATCACTTTAAATGGAAAATGTTTAATATCTTTTTGCACTGTTTCATCGGTAAATTTTCTACCTATTAATCTTTTTGCATCAAACACAGTATTAGTAGGATTACTATTTACCTGATTTTTAGCAGAATTACCAATCAAGCGTTCATCTTTAGTAAAGGCAACATAAGAAGGTGTGGTTCTATTACCTTGATCATTTGCTATTACTTCTACACCACCATTTTTAAAAACACCTACACAACTGTATGTTGTGCCTAAATCTATACCTATTGCAATATTTTTCTTACTCATTATATTTTTTATTAATGAAATGTCTTTAAATATTTTATTAATAATAAAAAATAAAATATTAATTTATAAATTTTAAAAAAAACCTTTAGGAACATTTAAATTTTTCAATGCTTTTTGTAATGTTTTTTGTTTCTTTTTTTTATCTTCTTTAGAGCCAGAAGAATTAATTGATTTTTCAAATACATTTTTTAGAGCTTTAGTTGGTTTTTTTGGTTTTTTTGGTTTTGGTTGTTTAATATTCATTGGTTTTAGATTTATTTGTTTTTTTATACTTTTGTCATATGCTTTTTTGTATTTTTTTTCATTTTCTTTTTCAGCATTACCTAATCTATTTTGAGTTGCTTTTGCATATTCAGCCATTGCTTTTCTAGCATTTTTTTTTGCATTTCGTTTCCCTTTCAATACAGTATTCAAATACCATTTATACATACCTTTATATTTTTTTTGTTTATAAATTTCATAATCCATCTCATCTATCTTATTTTCTAAACTCATTATTGTTTTGTAAATTTTTTTATTATTACATGTTTTTTTATAATTAAAATTTTGTTTTAGAAATTCTTCTTTACTTAGTAATTTATTTTCAATATTACCAACTTGTTCATTATGCACCCGCTGTGGTAGAGTTTGCGTATTTTTTATTATCTTTTTTTTTTCTTTTTTATTTTTTTTTCTCTTTTTTCTAATTTTACTTCTAAATTTTTCAACTTTAGATTTAAATAGATTTTTTGATAATTTCAAAACTGTTAATAATATTATAATTGAAGTTACAATTATAATAAAAACTGATGGCTTAGGAGATATTATTAATAATAGTATAATTATAATTGCAAAAATATATAATTCCATATTAATTTATATATACATTTTTTTATTGATAATTGTTATCTTTATTTAATTTTTCTTTTATTTTTTTTATCATTTCTAATCTCTCAAAACAAAATTTATATAAATCAACCACATTACCATTATTATTGATTACTTTATTTAATAACATATCATAAATTTCATCATAATTTTCACTATCTAATTGTTTATTAATATTAATAAATGCTTTAACCAATGTATAACATGCATCTAGTAAATTTTCAGATTCAATTTCATAATCTTTTAATGTAATTAGTAAAGAAATATCTAAATTACTAACTTTAAGATTATTAATTAAGTTAAGATAGTCATTAATTATATGCTTATAAATATCTGTATTTTTTAATTCAAAAATATCTTTTTTAATATTTACCCAATAACTAATTTTTAATTTTTCATACATCATTTTATATACTTTTTCATCATAATCTACATTTTTCATTTTATAATTATTTAAATATTCTTTATAATTTTTAGTCAATCTTTTCATTGAAAATAAAATATTATTTAGTTGTTTTTTTAATTCATTAACATATTCATCTTTTTTATTCATTATTAATTCATTTTCTTGTTCTAGTTTATCTATATCTGTAGTAACAGCATCAATATTGTTTTTGTATCTGTAATACATTTCACACAATAAATTTAATTGACTTTCTTTATCTTTATTTTGCCAATCTTCAAATATAATACTAAAGGTAATTATTTTTTTATTAAAATTTTCATATTTATCTTCTTTAATCATTTCAAAAATTTCAAATGATTTATCAAATACTAATTTTTCTTTTTCATTTCTTACTTTAGATATTAATTCATCCGGATATTTAGCAATCATTAAACAACTTATAATAAATTGTTTTGTAATTATTTCTTTATCAATTTTAAATTCCTTATCTAAATTATCTATAAATTTATCCAATTTTTCATAATCATTATTTTTTTTTATTTTTATACGAGTATATAAAATTATATCATCTACACTTTTATTGTCGTCATTTATTAAGATCCAAAAATCTGTATTTTTAATTGAAACAAATAAGTTTTCCATTTGTTTTAATTAAATATTTTAAAATTAAGATTTTTGCGAAGATAATAGACATGATGATAAATTAACTGTTTTTACCAAAAAATCATATCTTTTATCTAGCAATAATGAATGGATTTTTAAATTATACATTTGATCCTTTATATTAAGTGATCTCCATTTATTTATATATTTATTTTTATGTTTTTCAATTTTTATATTTATTTGTTTTAAATCTTCTCTTATTCTAATAATCATATCATGTATTCCTTCTAAACATTGATTTATAGAATCATCTTCTTTAATATCTTCAAATTTTGTAATTATTAATTGCATATTTTTTATTCTATTTTCAATATCTAATTCAGTTAAGAATTTATCTATAGAATTAGAATAATAAAATATATCTCCAATTGAATTATAAATAGACCCTGATGCATCTGAAATTGCATGAGTCATAATTTGTCTTCCTATTAATGTAGAAACTACATTAGCTCCAATACTAGTTGTTATCAAAGATGCCATTTTATATTTATATATTAATACTAATTATTATTTTTTTTTAATTATTTATTTAAAATTTCTGGAATAATAATAAATAATGAAAATTATAATTAATAATAATAATAATTCTAATAAAACAAATTATATTTCTTTTAATAAATTTAATCTAAAAAATATACCTTACTTATCTATTAATAATTATTTTTTAGAATCAACTGAAAATTTTTATTTTTTATTTTTAGCATTGATTCAATTATCAACATATTCTGAAATTGATTTATTACCTGCATATTGGAGTCCTTCCGGACCATTTGCTACATTTATACCATTACTTTTATGTTATTTATTAGAATTAATATCAATTATTGTAATATACTTTAATGAATTACAAAAAACATATTACTATAATTATGGCAATTATGTTTTGGTAAATGATATTGAAAAACCATTAAAAGAAATTAAAATTGGTGATATACTTACTATTTTTCCAAATACAATAATCCCAGTTGATGGAATTTTATATAATTCTAACGATAATAATAATTATAGTAAAATAAGTCTTTCTAATTTAAATGGTGAATGTGATATAATTTTAAAAAAAAATATTTCCCAATTAGTATTAGATGAAAAAATTAAAATTAGTGAAATTAATATAAATAATATTAAAAATTATAAAAATTCAATTAAATTATTTAATGGCAATTGTTCTATAAATAATGAATTTTTATTTAAATTAGATCACAATTACTTCATACCAGGTGGATCTATTAATAAAGGTAATGAATTTAAATTAATTGTTACTGAAATTGGTAAAAATATTAGATCATATACATCTTCTATAAATGATAATGTTTTTAATATTAATTTTATTAATAAATTTGTAAGTAATCATCTTACTTTTACATTTGTTCCAATCCTAGTTGTATTTTGTATATCATTAGTATATTATTCAGTTATAGAATATGATAGATACAATATATTTTTTGTTTTAGAAAAAATATTTCAATCATGGATTTTATTAAATGGTATTGTTCCATTTTCAATAAAAATGATTTTATTAGTAAATAGAAATTTACAAAAATATTTTTATAGTAATAATGAAATTGATTATCTAGAATCATCATCTGTTGATAATTTTCCAGAAATCAACCATATTATTACTGACAAAACAGGAACAATTACCAAAAATGAACTATATTTAACACATATATCATATAATAATAAAGTTTATTTCAATAATAATAATATTAAAAATATACCTTTTAGTGTGCTAAGTAAACTAGTTTTGAGCTTACATTGTAATGAACATATTTATAATACAGATGAAGATAGAATTATTGGAGAAAAAATTGAATCATTAGGAAATATAGTAGAATATAATCATAAAAATATAAAAATTTTTAATAAAAATAGAAATTTAGAATCAAAATTTAACATTATTGAAATGAATAAATATAAATTCAATTCAAAAAGAAAAATGTCATCAGTAATATATCAACAAATAGTGGATAATAATAGATTTTCACCTATTTTTATAATAACTAAAGGATCAATTGAAAAAATTAAAACTTTAGTTATGAAAGAAGAATTAGATCATTACGATTTTATAAAATATAAATATGATCACACCTATCCATATTTAAGAACTATTGCCGTATGTTACAAACAATTAGATAATTTTGATATAAAAGATGATAAAACTATGTATGAGACCAATAATTCATATCATTTTTTATCTATAATTGGCATACAGGACGATTTACAATCAAATATTTTTGAAACAATATCAAATTTAAAGTCTCATAAAAAAAATATTTCAATATGCACAGGTGATAGAAAAGAAACTGCATTGTATATTGGTGAAAAAATTGGAATATTAGATAATAATAACTATTTTAATTTTGATGAATTAGAAAAAAACATTGAAAATGAATTAATAAATAAAACATTTGTATTTTCCTCATTGGATATTAATAATTCACTAATAAATTATAGTATTTTAAATAAATTTAATAAATATTTATTAGAATCTAAAAATTTTATTGCTTATTCTTTGATTCCAAAAGATAAAAAATATATTGCCGGTATTTTTGAAGCACATAATAAAAAAATAGTAGCAATTGGTGATGGAAATAATGATATACCAATGTTACAAACAGCAACACTAGCAATAAGTATTAATAACAAAATTAATGATAATGTAGTTAATAATTCAAATATTTCAATATCCAAATTTGAAAATCTGAATAATTTATTAAAAGAATCATATAATTTTTATTATATAAATTATAATGCCACATATTTAATTTTTTTTAAAACTATTTTAGTAAATTCCTTGATTTATTATTTTATCGTTTTTAATCAATACAATTATAAAAATATTTTATTTAATTTTTACGATATGCAAGGGCATCATTTATTATGGGGAACTATACCTATTTTATGTAGTAATTTTTATACTAATAATTATGATGATTTTGAAAAAAAATCTTTAGTAAAAAAGGCATGTTTTTATGCAATGGTTAATTGTGCCATGATATACTATATTGTATTTAATTTTGTTCAATTTACGAAACAAAATATTTTATTTCTTACCATATTAAGCTTAAATTTTCAATTTATATTAATATATAAATTAAATAAATTCAATATTTTAAGTATTTTTATATCTTTAATAATTGGATTTATATATGCTTTCTTCTAGTTACATTATACCAAATATTTTCTATATAATGTTCTGTTCTTTCAGGTCCTGTTTCTAATTTATGATCATCTATCATGTCTGAACTTTCCTGAAATAAAATTGGTTGTTTTAATAATGACATTGGATCAGCCTTTTTTAATGGTCTTTTAAAACATGTTTTGTTGTCATTCTTATAATTAAATTGTATTTGATCGTTCATAGAAGGATCAAGTTCGAATTTTTTTGAAATATCTTTACTAACTACTTGTATTTTTTGTTTACATTTGGTTCTATATTTTTGAGTATTATCATTAAATTTATAATATTTATAATTTTGACAGGATGGATTACTTTGTAATTTAGGTGTGCAAACTGTTTTATCAGTTGAACAGGATAAATATATACCTTGAGAACCTGCTGGATTTGGTAATCTATCTGTTTTTTCACATTCAGGAAATTGGTATTTTTTTTCTGGACATAATGTTGCTACATTTTTTAATTTATGTTTAAATCTTAAGTCAGAATCAATATCTATTTTTTTTAAAAATTCTACTCCATTTGGTTTTCCTGGATTTAAATAATAATCCTTATACTCAAAATTAGTAATTTCATTTTTTAAATTATCTTTTCCTTTATTCTTAATATCATTAAGATTTTTGTATTCAGCACATACTCTATATTCTCCTCTATAATCTGGTATTATTTCAGAGGCGGTATCAGGAAAATTTCTCTTAAATATATCATAATTTTCTTGCGCATGTTGCTCATAATTACATAAAACTACAGGACATGATCTAGATCTATTATCACTTGAACAACTTAAAATTTCCTGTGTCGATTCAGCTGGACATGGTTTATTAACCTGATTATTTTTTGGACCACTTTCACAATCTAAGGTAAATTGACAATTTGTTCTATTTCTAGAATCAAATGAACAACTATTTAGTTCTACTTTTTTTTTTAATTCATATTTCTTATTTGGTTCTTCTACAGTTTTAAACTGTTTAGAATATCTATCATTTATACAACAAGTATCAAATGCATTTTTTAAACTAGCCATTATTTTATTAATATATAATTATAAAATAACTTTTTTTTTTTTTTTTTAATAATGGAATGAAATTATTAAAAAAAAAAATTATAATTTTTTTTTTATTACTCAGTAAAAAAATTTTTACAAATTTTTACAAATTTTTACATCATTGTTATAAAAAAAAATTATTAATTTATTAATTTACCATCTTTTTTCACCTCAGAAATAAAACCCCCCTTTTTGTTTTCTACTAGCACTTTTATTTTTATGTTTTGAACCTAACATAACTCCTTTAGATTGTTTGCATCCTTTAGCATAACCTTTAATACCATCTTCACCCTGTCTAGATTTATGTCCGGTTTTTTTATCTTTTTTACCGAATAATGCTTTGGCAGTAATTTCATGCTTGAATGTAATTGTTGATCCGTTTGCTAGTGTAACTTTTCTTGGTGGTTTTAATAAATGTTTATGACATTCATATGTGTATTGTTTTCCTTTAGATCCTCTAGAAACTTCTTCTACAGTTATGAACATACCGCATGCTCCTTTGATTTTTTTTCTACTACATAACGTAGTGAATGCCTTTTTAGCAGCACTCATTGGATCATTACTAACATATCTAGCTTCAGTTTTTTGATTTAAGTGATGTTTTGTTTTACATCCTCTTTCTTTTTTTCCTGCTTGTTTTGCTGAAACAACTTTAAAAGATCTTTTACCATCTTTACGTTGAGATACGAATTTTCCACCCCCGTTCATGTTTATACTATATATAAATAAAAAAAATAAAACGTAAGAAAAAATAAATTTTTCTTAAATAAATTTTATTTTATAGAGATTTCTCAAATAACTTTAAAGCTCCATCAAAATTAGGAAGTGGGGTAAATACAATCATTCTTTTAGATTTCATTAATTCCGAAACTTCTTTATAAGAAATTTTTAAATATCTAATTAAATAGGCACATATTACACTTGCAGATCTCTGTTTTCCAGCATAACAATGAACTAATATTTTTTTACCAGATAATAAATTTTTATGAATAAATTTTGTAATTGGATCTAAATATTTGTATAAGGCTACAATTTCTTTTTTTTCTAAATTATCATCTATAGGAACTCTTAAATTTTTTGTTTTATTACTTGAAAAGGCAATATTTTTTGAACAATTTATTACAATATCAATTTTAGAAATAAATTCTTTATTGCTTGAATTTAAAATATTACCGATCCATAAATTAGGAATTATTTCTGTAGCTGTAGTCATTTCCTTAAAATATAATTTTATTAATTTTTTTCTTAAATTTACACATAGAATATAAATTTATAGCTTTACTATTATAAAAATTAATATAAGGTTCAAAATTAAAATATATATGGTTATCTAACTGGTAAATATATTTATATTTATTTTTATTTATTGGTATAATATTAATTTTATGGGTTTTTTTTTTTTCTAAAGGAAAACATAAAGTGGTAATACCTAATCCTGGCATATTTTTAGGAGAATGAATATAAATATTAGGAGAATAAAATTTTTTATCTTCAACTATAATACTTATTTTTTTTTCCTTTAATAAAATATTACACCCTATAATATCACATTCGTTAGAACATATAAATAAATTTTTCAAATAATTAACTGCTAAATTATTATGAATGATTGAATAATTATTATTATTTTGTGTATTTAATAAATTTAATAAATTTAATAATTCATTTAATTCTAAATAAGGACTTATTAACATTAATATAACTTCATTCATATATTTTTATTAAATATAATATTTTATATTTAAATATTTTTTTTTAAATTTAACTTGCATTAAAAAATATTATTTTATATTAAATAAACTTATATGTCATCTAAAACTTTTAATAAAAAAGATTTCAATAGTGACTCAGGTATGATGACTAGCGTATGGGGTCCTAGTATGTGGCATTGTCTTCATACTATGTCATTTAATTATCCTATTAAACCTGATAAAAAAACAAAAGAACAATATTATAAATATATATTAGCTTTAAATCATGTATTACCTTGTAGATATTGTAGAGAAAATTACAAAAATAATTTAAAAAAAGTAAAATTTTCAAGGAGAGTTTTAAAAAATAGAAATACCTTCTCCAAATTTATATATAATTTACATGAAGAAGTAAATAATATGTTAGGCAAACAAAGTAATTTAAGTTATGATGAAGTTAGAACAAGGTATGAACATTTTAGATCCAGATGTTTAAAAGATGATAAGCCATCAAACAGTATAGAAAATGGATGCATTAATGCATTTTATGGAAAAAAATCAAAATGTATTCTACAAATAGTTCCAAAAGAAAGTAAGAAAAAAACATTTCATATGTCTCCAAAATGTAAAATAAAAAAATTATATGGTGGTAAATAATTTTTAAAATTTAGGTAATTAAAAAATTAATAATTATATTTTCATATAATATATAATGTCGGTATTAAAAATTAATAATGCTCTAAATAATAAATTAAGTGTTAATTCAAATTTAAATAAAGTTATATTTGAAAAAAATATGATTGGTGTTGTAGGAAAGATAAATCACAAAAAAAAATGGTGCACAATTACTGCAAGTGAATCTAATTCCTATGAATTGAATTCTGTAGTTGAAGAAAAAATAAATAATATTAATGATTTTGAAAAATTAATTAGAAATAATAAATTATCAAATTTATCAGCTATCATGAAAAAAAAACAAAAATGGTGCGTTGTAACATCAAGTAGTTATTATGTTATGGACTTAATTTACCTTAACAAAAATTTAAAACATAAAAAAGAAGAATCTAAACCTAAACCTAAAAAAGAAGAATCTAAACCTGAACCTAAAAAAGAAGAACCTAAACCTGAACCTAAAAAAGAAGAATCTAAACCTGAACCTAAAAAAGAAGAACCTAAACCTAAACCTAAAAAAGAAGAACCTAAACCTGAATCCAAAGTAACTACAAAATTACCATGGAGAGAAAGACAAAAATTATTAAATAAAAAATAATTTAATAAAATTTGATTATAATAATAAAATTTTATTAATTAAAAAAACTATGATTAGATTATTAAATAATAATAATATTTATCTAAATTCTTCTGGAGTTATTGGTTCTAGTTTTGATACAGACTACGAAGGAAATGAACTTGTAAGAGTTTATGATTCATCTATAAATCCATTAAAATCTCTTCATAAATTAAAAAAAAAATATTTAAAAGATTTACAATATTTAATTCATAACAATAATAGATTATTTAATTATAATTTAAAAATTAAAATTAAAAATAAATATTCTAAAGCATTACAATTTTATATTAATAAAATTTTCAATAGTATAACTATATCACCAATATATACTAATCCTAATTTTAAAATTAATAATCAACCAAGCCTATTGATCAATAAATATATAATTATTTTAGAATCTCATCTAGAATATTTAAATATTAATATGGATGTTAATAATGAAGTTTTATTATATTTAACTATTCTTGATGTATTAATTAAATTAAAAATGCATAATTTTAAATTTTTAACTTCATTAATAAATATAAAAAATAATTGGAATTTATATATTAATAATGATACTTTAAAAGTAAGAAATTATATAGCAACAGAAGACTATTTAGAAATAGAGGGTAATTCTAAAAATAATTATTGGATTAAAGAATTTGAAACAAAGGAGGCTTTAAAAAAAAAAAAAAAAACTTTTGATAAAGTTGATAATTTAACTCTAAAAAATAGAACTTTGATTCAAAGAATCAATAATAATTATGAAAAATGTTCTATTTGCTTAGAAACGTTAGCTCCTGGAGATGATTTAGTTTTTATCAAAAAACATTATTGTGGAAATAAATTTCATTTAAAATGTATTATAAAATGGCAAAAAATTAATAAAACATGCCCGTTGTGTAGAGGTGATGAATTTAAAGATGAAGATGAAGATGAAGATGTAATGAATATTAGACCACTATTTACAAATTCATCAGATGAAGATTCTGACTACATATCAGAAGAAGAATCAAATGAAGAATCAAATGAAGAATCAAATGAAGAATCAAATGAAGAATCAAATGAAGAATCAAATGAAGAATCAAATGAAGAATCAAATGAAGAATCAGATGAAGAATCAGATGAAGAATATGAAGATTTATTTTCAGAGATTGATTCTATAGAAGATATTGGTAATATAACAATAAATAAATTAAAAGAAATATTACAGTGCCCACACGAGGAAGCAGTTTCAATCTATAAGGATACTTTGATTAATTTAATTAATGAATTTAATAATAATGAATACTTTACGGGACCCTAATTTCGATTGTAAGTTTCACAACTGGAACAGCCCAACCTTTTTATATACTATTTATTTTAAATTCATTAAAAATTGTTATTGGTTTTGAATAATCTGCTACATTTGCACATTTAAAATTTATGATATGTATTTCACTAGATAATTTTACTATGATAGCATAGTCTTCTAATTGACAAATAGGTTTAAATTTTAATAAATAATTTATACATGGATATTTTTCTAATATTTTTGAAATTTTATTTTTTATTTTGTCCTTATCTTCAATTTCTTCTTTAATATTAATATTCAGACTTATTATCTCATCCAATTTCCAATTTTTAGTAACTAATATATCAATTTCATCAATATTTTCTAATTCAAATAAAAATGATTCATATAATTTATTTAATTCAAAATTAGTTAATCTATTATATTGAACTTTTATTCCAATACTTAACATATATTTATTTATTTTATCAATATGTCTATAGGATAAATTTTTAATATTAATTGTTTTAGATAATTCATCGCCAAATAAAATCATTAATCCAGTTTTATAAATATTTTGAATTTTTTCAAATAATTCCTTGTTATTTTTACTTTCATTTAAATTCAATTTATAAAAAAAAGGATCTTTAATTTCATCTTTAAATAAGTCTTCTAAAGTTCCAGTTTTATCTTTATTCATTATATAATTATTATAATAAATAAATATATTTAATTGTTTTTTTTAATTTACATTAATATACAATAGCTATTAGATTCATTTTCAGAACTTTCTTCATCAGTCTTTTCAGATTCAGACTTTAATTCTTCTTCATTTTTGTTTTCTTCATCAGGTTCCTGTTCTAACTCCGGTTTTTGTTGTTCAGTTTCATCTTCTTCTAATATAACTTCTAATTTATTATTTAAATAATCATTATCATGTATTACAATTTTTGGAAATGTTAAATTAAAATCTAAATTAACTATATTTTCATCTTTAAATAAATTTTCATTTTTAAAAATCTTTTCTTCAAAACTAATTAGTTTATCAGATATTTCTTCATCTGATTCATAATCTTCAAAATCAGATTCATAATAGATATTATCCAACTTTGTAATATCAAAATTAATTATATCCTCTTTCATTTTTCTCGAGAATAACAAATCATATTTTTTTTGAGAAATATCAAAATCATATTCTTTATTACTATTTAATTCAATAAATGTATAATAATCATATCCTCTATATGATTTTAAAATTAAAATTTTATTATCAACCCTTACAATATCACCAATATTCAATGGACTAGAATAGGTTTTAATTCTATCTTTAAAAAAATTTCTCTGACTAATATTATATTTTTCTTCATCACTTTCAAAATCATCAGAATCAAATGATTCTAATTCTACATCACTATTAATACGGATAGAATATTTAATAGGAGAAAAATTTTCTATTTTTGTAAAAAATTCATCCAATGACTTATATTCATAACAATCATCATAACATTCTAATGAATTAAACTGTTTTTCTATTTTATGTAAATATGTATTATTAGACATATAATAATATATATTATATTATTTTTTTTATATTCAACTTTAAATTTTAAGAGGAACACATTAAACATTCTTCTTCTTTTTTTGGTTCTATGGAGAAAGTTTGAGCCTTACTAGTAGCTCTACGTCTTAGATAATAAATTCCAGTTTTAAGTCCCTTTTTCCAACTATAAAAATGCATACTTGTTAATTTAGCTAAACTAGGATTTTCAATCCATAAATTTAAACTTTGAGATTGACATACATATACTCCTCTATCTGCAGCTAAATCAATTAAACTTTTCATACTTAAATCCCATGAAATTTTATAAATTTCTCTAATTACTTTTGGAATTTTTTCAATTAACTTTATAGAACCATTTTTTAAAATAATTTCATCTTTTAAATCATTATTCCATAAATTAATTCTAATTAAATCGTCCTGTAGATATTTATTTATCACTACAAATTGCCCAGCTAACGTTGCTCTAGAATATATATTTGAAGTAAATGGTTCAATACACTCATTATTTGATAAAATTTGGGAAGTAGAAGCAGTAGGCATAGGAGCTAATAATAATGAATTTCGGATACCATGTTTCAAAATATCATTACGCAATGATTCCCAATTTAATTTTAGATTTCCTGCTTCATTTAATGGTTCTACACCCCATAAGTCAAATTGAAACTTACCTAGACTAATTGGTGATCCATCAAACGAACTATAAGATCCTAAATGTGATTTTCTTTCTAATTCCTTTTTCAGAGGTTTCAATTTATGATATAACTTAACTAGGGAATTAGACTTTGGTCTGCTTTTTGTTGTGTTGAAAGTATAATTTGAATCATAATACTCAGGAATATTATTAATTAAAGGTTTTAATTTAAGCATTTGATCATTTCTTTCCTTTGAAATTTCCATACTTTTTTGACAAGAAGCATAATAAATAGTTGCAAATATTTGCTTATTTAGATTTTTAGCTTCTTCACTGTCAAATGAATATTTAAATAAAGCAAAAACATCTGCTAAACCTTGAACCCCAATGCCAAGTGGTCTATGCTTTACATTTGAAATTTTAGTTTCTATAACAGGATAAAAATTTATATCAATTACCTTGTCTAAATTATTAGTTACAACTTTAGTTATTTTAGCCAATTCTTTGAAATCAAATGAAGGTTTAAAAAAATTATATAAATTATCAAAACCACCTATTCGTTCTGAATTTATGTAAATTTGGGGAACTGTCTTTATTTTATCATTTTCACTTTTATTTTCATTTAATTTATCAAAAAAATCTTTTGAGTTATTATCATCATCTAGTAAAATTTCATCGTATTTAATATTGAAAGAATCCAAATATTGTTTAGAGTATTTACAAAATTTACATGAAGACTTAGAATAAATTTTAACATTTTTAACAGTTGTAAAGTCGAATTCTTTAATAAAATCTTTTAATGATATAGATGCTAATGTGCAACATGCATATTCATTTGTATCTGAATATTCAATAATTTCTGTACATAAATTACTACTTTTTATAGTTCCTAAATTTTGTTGATTAGATTTTCTATTACATGCATCTTTATAACAAATATATGGTGTTCCTGTTTCCATTTGACTAACCAAAATTTCTTTCCAAATTGTCTTAGCATCTACCTGAGAACTAATATTACTAGGATCATTTTCATATTCTAAATATAATCGTTCATACTCTTCTCCATAAGTTTCACTTAGATTTCTGCATTTATCAGGACAGAATAATGACCATTTTTTACCTTCTTTAACTCTTCTCATAAATAAATCAGATACCCAAACTGCATAAAATAAATCACGAGCACGAGCATTTTCATCACCGTGATTTTTTTTAGCTTCTAAAAATTGTAAAATTTCAGGATGATGAACTTCTAAATACATTGCAAATGAACCATTTCTTTTTCCTGATTGATTAATGTGTCTTGCTGTTTCATTAAAAACACGCATCATTGGAATGATACCATTTGTTTTACCATTGGTAGATCTAATTAAAGAATTAACAGCTCTTATATCATGTACATGCAGTCCTATACCTCCTGCCCATTTACTAATCAATGCGCAATCTTTTATAGCTTTATACATTCCATCAACACTATCACCAACACCCATCAAAAAACAAGATAATAATTGTGGTCTAGGAGTTCCACTATGAAATAATGTTGGTGTAGCATGTGTGAATTTTTTATTGGAAATTAAATCATAAGTTTCTAGTGCTAATTTTAAATCATCACCATGAATACCTATAGATACTCTCATAATAAGATGTTGAATTCTTTCAATAATTTTACCATCTATTTTTATTAAATATGCTTTTTCTAAAGTCTTAAATCCAAAATAATCAAATAGAAAATCACGTTTATAATCAATATAATCGTTTAATTTATTTTTATTTTTCATAACAAATTTGTATAATTTTTCAGATACTAATGAACATCTCTTACCAAAAGAATCTTTATTATTATATAATATATATATTGTCTCTGAAAATGATGGTGAAGTTACTTTTTGATTATTAGATATTATTATTCTAGATGCCAATTTACTATATTCAATATGTTCCACACTTTTTTGAGTACAGTGTTCAGCTGCCAATTCATCTAATTCTGCTGTTGTAACACCATCATATATCCTAGATGTCACTTTTTGTGCTATTTCGGTGGCATCTATTTTATTTAATTCTGGTAACATTTTACATAATAATTTAATTCTATTTGTTACTTTATCAAATGAAACCTCCTGAAAACTACCATTTCTTTTTTTTACTCGCATTATATATATAATACAATAAAGTTTTAAATATAAAAAAGTTTTTAAATAGCAAATATTTTTTTATCATAAGAAAAATAAACATTTCAATATTTTTTTTGAAAAAACATTATTACAACTAAATAAATTTTAAAAAAAGCTTTTTTTAATTTTTTATAATTTAAAATTATTATAAACCTTAAGTTTTTTTTTTCTAACAATATATTAATTAAAAAAAAAATGGTATTTCATCAATTTATGTATTTAATGATACCGGTTAGTATTATTACTATTAATTTTCCCTTGTTGAAAAATAAAATTATGTTCCAGGATAAAAAAAAAATAGGTAAAAAATGTAGATTAAAAAAAATTAGATCAGATATTTGTTTAAAAAATAAATTTAATCATTGTCCAATGTCCTCATATAAACAATGTACTAATAATAATTTGCCTGTTAATAAATGTCTATGTCAAGAAAATAGTTTCGAATTATGTTCAAATTATAATCAATATTCAGAAAAATGTTTTATGAAAAATTACAGTAAATTACCAGATTTGAATGTATATCCTAAATTAAGTAGAGATAATCCAAGAGTTAATCTTTATAGAACTCCAAAAAGCAAATTTGATTACGTATGATTAATTATTTATATTTTATTTGATATAAATAATTTTTTTTTATTATAAAAACCCTATTAAGTTTTTTTTTTCTATTTTTCTTTAGTTTTTTTCCATCAATCTTTAACAGAACCATCCTCATCACTGGAACCATTACTATATACACCAAATATTGCGGCTTCATGTGCCCATAATCCATGTCCAGTTCCAGAATGTGGTATTAGTTTAATTAATTCATTTTGATTAAATTTATCTCTAACTTTATATTCTTCAATAGTTAATTTATGATCATTCATTTTTTCATCTTTAACAAGTTGTTCTGGTAATTTAGGTTTTAATATTAAATAATTGTAATTTTCTAATCCAACATTTTTTGCTCTTATAAATTCTTTATAATCATCAAAATATATTTTTTGTAACCAATTTTCTTTATCTTCATCAATAATTTCAATTTCTTGATACAATTCTATTAAATTATTAATTAAATCTTCTTTGGTAGAAGGATTTAAATCTCCTTTATAATAATAAATTATCCTAAACAAAACATGAATTCATCATTACCACCAATATAATTTTTCATTTCAAATCATATTTAAAATAATTATTTAATAAATTTATTATTAATTTTTTCTTTAATTTACCTCCTTTCATTTTAGTAATACATTTATTATTAATACATTGTTCATTTGTTTGACAATCTTCATTTTTTTCACATTCTAATTCCCAATCGTTGTCTTCATATCTATCTATTTTTTCACATATCTTATTTTTTTTGGATTTACTTTCAAAATAATTTTGACAAAATTTTGATTGTTCCTGATATGAACATTTTGGTTCAAAAAAAACATTAATTAAATCATCTATAGAATGTTTATCTAAATCTATTTCCATAGATGGTAAAGGGTCCATTTCAAAACATTTAGATTTTGTATTAAGTTCTGATTTTTCTATAAATCCATGTTTTTCATAAAATGAACAATATAAATCTTTTGTAGTATTTTTACCTTTTTTATATTGATCACCATTATACCCCCAAAATTTTTCATCTAAACCATTATAATCCCACTCTTCATTACAATCTACTTCTTCGTCTTCTTCATAATCCTGAAACCAATATTCATAGTCTAATATCAATTTAATTAATTTTTCTTTTAAAACTTTATTATTAATACCACTACCTTTTCCTCTTCTTTTTTTCTTCTTATTTTTATTTTTTTCTAATTCTTTATAATCTATTTCTAATTCATCTAAGTATTCTTTTAAATTATCTATTGTATCTTTTTTTAATTCTTTTAATCTTTCTTCATATGAAATTTCATCTATTAATTCATCATCACTTTCCTCGTCACTTTCTTCCTCTTCTTCACTTTCCTCTTCTTCACTTTCCTCTTCCTCACTTTCTTCCTCTTCCTCACTTTCTTCCTCTTCTTCACTTTCTTCCTCTTCTTCACTTTCTTCCTCTTCCTCATCACTTTCTTCCTCTTCTTCATCACTTTCTTCTTCATCATCAATTTGGTCCTCTTCGTCACTTTCTTCCTCTTCTTCATCACATTTTGGACAATTTTTATCATTATTTTCAATTAACCATTTTTTAATACATTTTTTATGAAATCTGTCATCACATTTCAATATTAAAGTATCTTTATCTGAGTCTAATTCACTATCACATAAATTACATATTTCTTCATAATATCCTTCATCTGGTAAATTAACAATGTTATTTGTAACCTCTAAAATTAATTTATTAAATTTATATTTATGAGCCATTAATATGGAAAACATTAACATATATGATCCAATAGCTTTTATATTTGCTCTGGATGCAAATGGATTAGCACATATTATTCTAATCGCTAATGATTTTAATTTTGAACATTTACATGGTTTATCATCTAATATTAAAATACCATGTATTCGGTTTAAAGGATTTTTATAGTTATATCTTTTTTTATCAATTGCTTTTAAAACTACATTTTTTAATTTATATTTAGCCTCTTTTCTATTTGGGGTATAATATTCCTTTATTTCTCTATTATCTACTGCAAAATATATAATATATTTATTTTTATGCATATATTTTCCTATTTTTTCTTTAATATATTCTCCAGACACATATGCATCACCACTTAATTCCAATTCTGAATCAGGTCTAAATTTTGTGCAATTAATTTCTAACTTCTTAGAAATATTATTTAGTGAAAACACATCTTTATTTGGATTATATTTTTGCATATAATCATCAAATGACATTATATCTAAATTATTTAATTTTTTATAATGTTGTAATGGTTTTTGAAAAAATTCTAAATTTAAATTAAATATATCTTTTACAGAATACATTTTATTTAAATAATATGTATATTATTTTTTTTGTAAATTATTTATTTGATAACAAATTAATAAATATATTAATATGAAAGTGGTTATTATTATTAATGTATTGCTATTAATTTTTATTGGTTCTATTTTAATTTTATTAAAAATAAATAGATAAAATATTAATAAAAATAATGATGGTATTATCCAATTTTGATAATTAAAAAAATCAATTTTATTAATTGTATTTATTTTTTTATGATCGTCTATTATTAATGAATTATGTTCATCAATAAAGTCACCTTCTTTACATTTAATTACTTTAATAAAACATTTTTTAGGCATTCCATCAGCTGGATTTACACATCCTTTTTCTTTTTTTTTATCAATTTTTTTTTTTGATTTTTTACATTTTGCCCTGAATTGTTCATATAATTTATGAATTTCTTTAAATAATGGTATTTTTTCTTTTGGAACATCTAATTTTTCATTAACCTTATTATGAATTTTATATAACCATTTACATAAATTTTTTCTGCTATCTAAATAATTATCAATAGGTAATTCCTTTATAAATACCAAATAAGATTCTCTACAATATTTACATGGAAATACATTACCTAATGATTCAAAAAAAATTTTATAATGTTGTTTTTTATATTTATGAGTTGGATTATTTGGATTTATAGCATAAGGATATCCAAAAGTAATACAATGTAAAAACATCCATCCTGCCGGACCCCAAATTTTAGTCATTATTCCATTATCAACATTTGGATCAATACATCTTCTATCACAATTAGGACCATGTATTTTACATTTTTTTAATTTAATACAGGGCATTTATTTTTTTTAATATATAAACAGGTTTTTTTAATAATAATTTTTATTTAAATTTAGATTTTGTTAACATTAGTAAAAAAATGAATAATTCTATTTTGATAATTGTAAATACAAACAGCGGATATCTAACAAATGAAATTCTTAATGATGATATTATACCTAAATTTTGTAATTTAAACTATATAATTTCAACATGTTATGATTTAACAGATTTAGATAAAATTTTAAATCAAGTTTCTAATTTTGATAAAGTAATCATCATAGGAGGAGATGGATCTATATCAGAAGTAGTTCAATATATAATCAATAATGATTTAAATATACCTATTGGTTTTATACCAACTGGATCAGGTAATGGTTTAGTTAATTCAATATTATCTGATAAAAATATAAAATATTCTCTAGAAAATGCAATTGATGAAACTTTAAAACTTAACATAACACCTGTTAATAATATAAAAGTTACTCTTTTTAACAAATTTAATAAAAATGTTGATACTATATATAGTTTTTTATTTATATCTTACGGTATTTTTTCGAAAATCGACGTTGGAACCGATTATTTAAGATGTTTAGGTAATTTGAGATTTACTATCGGTGCTGTATTAGAATTAATTTTAAAAAATACATTCAATGCTAAATTAAAATATAAGAATTCAGATAATGAATGGATTATAGAAGAAGGTATATTTATTCATTTTATGGCAAATAATGTTAGTCATACTAGTGAATTTACTATAACTTCACCGAAATCTAAAATTAATGATAATTTAATATATTTATCATTTATAAAAGAACCATATTCAAGATGGGATTTATTTAACTTCTTGAATGGATTATCTGACGGATCATTTATAAATTTTGTAAATTATATTCCAACCACAGAATTTACGTTTGAAAATAATGATAATAATAGTTATCTGGATATAGACGGTGAATATTATTCTAATAATAATATACACTGTATTATTAATAAAAAGGATATATCTTGTTTTTAATTTTATAATTCTATTTCATTTTGAGAATTAACTACTGTTTCACATTTATTTAATTCAATCATAATTTTTTTTATATTTTTTTCTTCACTATCATTAGGTTGTTGATAATTTAACAATTTACAATAAATAACTGAAAAAATACATGAAATTAAAAATAATATTAATGATATGGGAATTTTTATAGAATTAACATTTACAAATACTCTTTTTTCATAATCTATAATACCAATAAATATATATGTAATAGTGAATAACCATAATATAAATAATATTCCTGTTGAACAAATTAAACAATAATAATAATAATATTCTTCATCATATCTAGATTTAACAATAATATTATTATCATTATTATTAAAATAGTCCATTTTATTTATATTAAAAATTTAAAATATTTTTAAATAAAAAAAATTATTTAAAATATTTTATGGTTCATTATTTACTATTTCTTCATCATTATCTATTGTATATTCATTATTTACTTTTTCCTGATTATCAATTGTATATTCATTATCTATACAACAACATGGTGTTTTTAATGAACAAATAAATGCATAAAATCTAATCAAACTTGTAAAAAATAATGCTAATATTTGAAGAATAAATGTAGTTAAACTAAATTGCCATAAATTATTATTATCTTCATTATTAAATGTATAAAAACCACCAACAATAATTAAAACAAAGATAGCTAAATAAAATAAATAATGTATATAATCACGAGAATATCCACACATAAATATAATTGTAAAAAATGGCACAACTAATAATGATATTAGATTATATATCCATAAATTATTAAAATTATTACTATTTAATACAATAATTCCTAATATACTATAAGTAAAATATGAAATTAATATTAATAGTCCTAATGATATATTGCACCAATTAAGTTCTGAAATTTTCATTTTTATATTTATATAAAAATAAGGTATTTTTAAGCTAATATTATTTTTTAACATTTAATACATTTTAAGGTAATAATCTAGTAATAATAATTTGAATTTTTTTTTATTAAAAAGTAATTAAAAATTAATATTTAAAAAAAATATTTTTCAAAATGGGAAATTATCACTCAGTCAAAATTAAAAATATAAATATTTCCAATACCGATATAAATAAAATAATTGTTCAATTTTAATTATTTTAGATAATAGTGCAGCATTTCTTACTTTTATATTTTTTAGAATTTAGAACAAGTCCTGATTTAACTCCAGGTGGTAAATAATTGTTTTCATTTTTTAAACTATGTAAAATTTCTTTTGCTAGTTTATTAAATATAAATTCAACATTTTCATAATTTTTAGCTGACGTCTCTATATATGATACATTATATTCTTTAGCTAATCTACTTGCTTCTTCATAGGATACTTGTCTTCTTTCTTTTAAATCACTTTTATTACCAATTAATATAATTTTACACCCATCATCAGCATTATTATCTATTTCTCTAAACCAATTTTTAATATTTAAAAAGGTTTCTCTTCTCGTTATATCAAATACAACTAATACTCCGGCAGATCCTCTATAATAAGATCTAGTTATAGATATAAATTGTTCTTGTCCAGCTGTGTCCCATATTTGAATTTTTATAATATTATCTTTGTTATTTTCATCAGTTAAAATAATTCTTTTACTATTAAATTCAACTCCTATGGTTATATCATGTGAATTAACAAATCTATTTTCAGAATATTGAACGCTTAAGCATGATTTTCCTACACCTGTATCGCCAATTATTATAAATTTCATTAAATAATGATAACTCATTTTTATTTAATATATAAATGTTTTTTTAAATATTTACTTATTAATTTAAAATATATTTAAAAATTTGAATATTAGGATCAACTATATTTTACAGTCGTGATTTTTTTATTTAGATGAAAAAAAATTCATAAATGATTTCCAAATTGACTTTTTATTTTGTTCATTTTCTAATTTTAATTTCAACATAGCTAACTCATTTTTCAGCGTATTATTAATTTCCTTGCGTTTATCAATATTTAAATATAATTTTTTCATTTTTTCACTTACCTCAACTAGGTTATTTTTTTTTAAATAAACTTCATTACTATATGTTAATTTTGAATCATTATCATCATTTTCATTTAGATTAATTTCAACAAGATTATTTTGATTATGAGTTGTATATAATTTTTTTTCTAATTCTTTTATTTGTTCTTCTTTTAGTAACAATTCATCCTGAATATTGTTAATAACGGTTTCTTTTTCCTCCAATTCTTTTATCTTTTCTTCTTCTCTTAGTATCAATTCATTCTGAATATTGTTAATAACTGATTCTTTTTTCTCAAATTCTTTTATTTTTTCTTCTTTTAGTAACAATTCATGATGTATATTGTTAATAACTATTTCTTTTTCTTCCAATTCTTTTATCTTTTCTTCTTTTAGCAACAATTCATGTTGTATATTATTAATTTTATTTTTTAATTTACTAACATTTCTTCTTTCTTTTATTTTTTTATTAATAATAATTTTTTTATACCAAAAATAAATTTTATTTGCACAATTAATTAAATATTGTTTTCTTTTATATTTATTAAATCTATACCACTTAATTATCAAATTTGCACTATTAATTTTCATGAGTAATAATTTATATTTTTTATATTCCTTATACATTCTAAAAATTGCCTGAATTTTTAATAGTTTTAATTGAATTTCATTATATTTTTTGGTATATAAATATGCTTTTAAATTTCTATTAATGATAATAGATGCTTTGTGCTCTTTTAATTGTTGTAATTTTTTTTGGGACCTAAAAATTCTAATTCTACATTGAATTTTTAATATTTTATTCAAAATTCTTAAATATCTAGTTCTTGCCAAATATTTTCTGATATTTTTTTGTAAAAATAATATAATTTTACCTTTTGAAAGTTCATTTATTTTATGATATTTTTCATAAAATTGTTTTTTTAAAAAAACTTTATTGATACCTATCTGGTATTTTTTTTTACAATCTACATTTTCTTCTAAATATTCTATAATATTCTGCTTATATTCATATTTAAAGAATCTAAATTCATTTATTAACATTTTTTTCTCCTTTTTTATTGGATATCCTGCTAAAACTATCTTAATTCCCTCAATTACACCACTATATAGTAATTGATTATATATCTTCAGATCATCGTAATTATTTGGTTCATTTAAATCATTTGGTTTAATACATCTAATAAAATAACATTTATTACGATCTAATTCCTTTTTTAAATTATCCAATTGATTCATAAAATGTTCTAAATTAGTTCTTATTTTTTTTGATTTACTTTTTATTCTGTTTTTTTCAATATAATTATCCACAAAATAATTAACTTCTCCTGCATAATGTTTAATTGTAAAAATTTTATTTACTCTATTTTTATTTGTCACATAAAGTATTTCTTTATCTAAATTTTTATCTAACTTATTAAAAATTGTAGAATTGGATCCAGAACCTAATATAGATTGTTCATTTATTATTGAAAATAGTCCCATTTTACTAGTAAATAACTTAATAATATTATCATTCTTTTTATACTCTATTTGCTGCCAGTCTATTTTTTCTTTTTCATATTCAATTTGTTCATTTTTAAAGATATATAAATTATAAATTTGCTGTAATACTTCATTGGTAAAGTTTATGCACAATTGTTCATAAGCATTTTTATCGAAAATTTCGAATCCAAAAATATCTAAAATACTAATATAGTTTTGACTTTTATTATCTAAACATTCATTAATTTTGGATATGATTTTATTAAATATATCATCATATAAGTCTTCAGAATAAGATTTAATTCTTATTTTAATATCATTATCATCTAATTGTTTAATAATTTCTTCACCAGAAACTACATATTTTTTAGTAATTAAATTATCATACAATACTTCTTTGTCAATATTTAGTATATGGAGTAGTTCCTGTTCTAATTCTATAAATTTTTTTATGTCTGACTTATTACTACAATTTAATAATTCTAATACCAGTCTAATCTGATAGAAGATATTATCAATTTCTGTATTATTAAAATTAAATTGTTCAAAAATTAATAGCAATTTATCAAAATTTGTAAATTCATCAATAACATAATCATAATTTGAATTTTTCAATAATTTATATTGATCTATATTTTTAAAATTATATTTTTGAATTGTTTTTTCATTAGAACATAATAGATAAAATATATGATATGATTTTTCTAAACTATTCACACTAGAAATTCTTGATTTTTCTAATAAATATTTTTCAATACCTGCACCAATTATTAAGTTATTTTTTAAATATAATTTAATAAATTTACCAAATCTACTTGAATTATCATTTCTAACAGTTTTAGCATTACCAAATAATTCAATTAGATAATTACAATTTATAATTTTTTTACTTAAATCTGTATTTTCTGAATAATTATTGCACAAATATTTTAAAATATATTTTGTATTCTCTGTTTTACCTGAACCGGATTCACCCGAAACAAGTATGGATTGATTTTGGAACTTAGAATTTTCATAAGCTATCTTTGATAATGAATATATGTGGGGGATTTTTATATCTACATCTGAAATATTATCATAAATTGGAATTCTTTTAAAAGGATTTATAGATATAATAACTTCACCTATATTGGTATAAATATTATTTTTACTATATCTTTTTTTTAATACATCTAGTATAGAAGGAATATTTACATAGGTTAAATTTACTAAATTATTAATTAATTCATTATCATTTTCAGAATAATATTCATACTCTTTTTCTTCATTTTTATTTTTTAGAAGATATAATGGATTAGAATCATCCATATTTTTTATCCAAACTAATTCATCCTGCATTATAATTTAAATAGATATAAATTTTTATATAAAAGATATTATATATTATTATAATAAGTAATGAATGGATATACTTATTCCATTAAAAAAATATTTTAATTATCTTGGAACTAATATAGCTTCTTCATTAATAGATTATTTTTTCACCAAGAAAGTTGAAATATTTAGTAAATATAATAAAAATAGTATTCTTTCTATAAAGAAAATCGGAATTAGAAATGTTCTATTAGTTGATAAATTTTATTTAGAAAATGAAATAGCTATTAATCCAATTGAAATTGAAAATATAAGATTAATTATAAATTTTAATAAACTAATACCTAATTTACATATAAAAAATGTAAATTGTATATTGAATTTTGATCATATTTTGAAATTGTTAATAAAGAATAATGATAATGATTCAATTAAATTTAACATATGGCATAATATCCATAATTATACAACAAAAATTATATCTAAATTAGATGAATTAATAAATGAAATGTCAAAATATTTAACATTAAATATTAATGAAACATCAATTTCAATCTTAAAATTTAAATTTTTAATAAAATATATTTATCTAATTAAAAATGATAATGAAATAAAGCTAAAAATAAAAAAAATTAAATTAATTTTTAAAAACTATTGTATTGGAAAAATATATTCAATCAATATTAGTCATAAAATTACCAATCCAAAACAAATATCTAAAATAAATATAAAATTAATAAAAATTTATATAGATGAATTCATAATTAAAAACGATATAATTAATGAATTAAAATGTATATTAGAAAATTTGAAAGATGATAAAGATAATGATTCAATAATCAATGTTGATAAAATAATAATGAATATTAACATTAAAAATAATATTAAGATTGAATTTAATAAAATTTGTTTTAAAAATAATACAATTCATTGTAAATATATAACAATTTATGTTCTAAAAAAGAAAATATTTGTAATAAAAAATGTAATTTATGATATGAAAAAAATTAAAGTTGAAGAAATTATATTAAAAATCTATAAAACTACTTTTAATAAAATTAAAAATGTATTAAAATTTTTTACACAATATTTTAAATCTAAATCTAAATCCAAAAAAGTTTTAAAATTAAAAAAAAAAGGATTAAATAATAATTATTTAGATGAATTAAATAATAACAAATCAAAATTGATCAATAGCATCTATATTTTTAAAAAAATTGACAAAGATATAATCGTTATTAATAATTTTAAGATTCTATTCTATGAAAATAATGGAGAATTTATATTTAAAAACTTTAAATATTGCAAAATGGATGAGGGATTTTGTTTAAATACTACTAAATGGATTTTTTATAAAGATAATATTAGATATCTAGATTCTTTATCAAGTAATGAAATTTTTAAGATTGAATTTACAAATAATATTATGAACATTATACCGTATAAATTATATTTAAATCTAGATATAAAACAATTTGGAAAAACTTTTTCTATATTGGCTTCGTGTATTGATGATATACTGTCATGTTTAAAAAATAATAATAGTAATCATAACAATTATATATTTGAAAAATTTTATTTAAATTCTTTTCGTTCAATATTTAGTTATAATTCACAAAATGTGAATATTGTAAATTTTGTAACAGGTGATTATAATGAAATTTTAAATATGTTAGATATTAGTAATATAGATATTATTCTAAAAGATATAAGTATTATGTATCCTGAAAATTTTACCTTTATTTTAAAATTTCTTATAAAAAAAATAATTGAAGATGTATTAGAAAATAATTTTGATTCAATTATTAAAACAACACCTATTGCGTTAACATATAAATTAAAAAAAAAAATATTTAAATTACCACGTTTTGCAAATAAAATTGTTAATATAATTAGTAATAAATTTTAATATAAAAAAACATAAAAAATTTGATATTTTTTCACAATTTGATTTTTTTTTTAATAAATTGTGAAACTTACAAACTTAAACCATGTCGTTAAATCATATTCTCATCAATAATCCTATCGATCTCTCGTTCAGCCCTAAAACTTGGATAACACATTTAGGAGAAGAAGTCGCTTTACCTGAAATTGATTCAAACTTATATTCTATTGGATCTAGAACAGGTGACCAACATGATAATTTAGCTGTTGAAATTGATGAATTTAAATATATGATTCAATTAGGATTTAATCAAAATGGATTCCAAATAATGCTGATTCCAATTAGATTAGATCGTTGGAAACATTCTGAAGATATAGATTCCAATTTTACAACAAATGGAAAGAAAATATCACCATTTGCTTTAAAATTTATTGAAGATATTGTGATACCTAAACTATAAAAAAATAATAATAATTATAATTAGTAGTGTTTTTTAAATAAATTATTTATTTTTCTAAATTTTTCTAAATTTGTATTTACTAAATTATTTTTTTTTTTGAAAACGGATACTTAATCTTTTATTTAAATTCAAACAGGAATAAGTAAATTTATTATAAAATTTATTATTATTTAATATTTTGCGATACATTTTTATTATAAATTTTTAAAAAAAAATACAATCTAAAATTAATTACAACATAAATTCAATAATTCATTATAACTTAATCTTCTATAATCAACATCTTGAAATATATATCCTTTTTTAAAATCATATCTATAAAAGTAGAATCGTTCCAAACTAAATCTTGTTTTAATACTTTTAATTTTAATTTTATCTTCATTATTTAAATATTTTTTTTTAGTTAATTCATATATTTCTGAATTAAATATACTCATTTCGCAACACAAAAAAAAAAATAAAATAATCAAATTTTAAATATAAAATTCTTCATTCCTGAAAAAAAAGTCTTGAGGATATATAAAATAAAAAAATAAAAAATAAAAAATATTTATTTATATTATAAAAAAATGTTAAATAAGAAATTAGAAGCCGCTGCTAAGAAAAAAACTGAACAAGCTGCTAAAAAAAAGGCTAAATTAGAAGCTGCTGCTAAAAAAAAAGCTGAACAAGCTGCTAAAAAAAAAGCTGAACAAGCTGCTAAAAAAAA
>Ga0209631_10000658_pt1 | contig 47155 bp, 37 predicted proteins | sample COG_08_FD_184752 | JGI IMG/M metagenome (GOLD analysis project Ga0209631, IMG submission 184752) | Pelagic Microbial community sample from North Sea - COGITO 998_met_08 (SPAdes) (version 2) | ecosystem: Environmental > Aquatic > Marine > Neritic zone/Coastal water | place: Helgoland, sampling... | reverse complement strand
ACCTCGTCCTTACCAAGGACGCGCTCTACCGACTGAGCTACATGGGCGGGGGCATGAGGGGTTAGAAAAATGGTTCAAATTAAAGTAATTTATATTCTTGTCAAGAAAAACCAAAGATTATTGCGTTTTATATTATTAATAATTAAAGTCTTGATCTTTAATACCCTAATTGTTTTAAGAGTTTTTGTTGCGGGCGTAGCTCAGTTGGTAGAGCACCACCTTGCCAAGGTGGATGTCGAGGGTTCGAATCCCTTCGCCCGCTCCAATATCATTTTAAAAAAAGTTTCTTCATTTCACCCTCTAATTCAGGTTTACACACCACAACTGAGGAGAAGTTTTTCTTGATTGAAATGTCGATAACCAATAAACCCGCACCATTTACAATTGGCAATAAAGGTAATATGTCATACGGTTTAAGATCAACATCAAGCATGATATCTGCCTTGCCGATGCACATTAAATAATAACCGTAACAATCTCCCCATGTACGAAAACTAGCTCCAGTTGTTTTAAGATAGTTCCAATTTTCTTTAAATGGTGATTGAGATATTCTAACTTCATCGGTTGTAAGTATTAGCGAATTCTTCCACCCATCATAAGGAACACTTGTTATTAAGTTATTATTCAGGAATGATTGCTCATTATCACCAGATAGAAAATCATTGTTAATCAAAGGCATACGAAGAGATCCATAAGCTGGTTTATTGTTTTCCAAAAATCCAATTAATGTCCCGAAAAATGGGACTTTATTTGTAAAACTAAATGTTCCATCAATTGGATCAATAATCCACTTATACTGTGAATGACTATTTTCGTCATTGAATTCTTCACCAATAATTCCATGGTTTGAAAATCTACTTCTGATTTGCTTACGTATAAAAATTTCACAGTTTAAATCTGCTTCAGTTACTAAGGATCCATCAACTTTTCTATTCCGAATGAATTTGTTAGAATTGAAATGTTCAGATAAAGCTTTAGACGATTCGAAGGTTAAACCACTAACGAATTCATTAAATTCTAAAAATGTAAGTTTCATATAACTATAAAATGCAAATGTTAATTCTAGACTTTGAGGGTTGCCACTCGAAAGGAATCAGAGAAATTGGAGCAGTCTTTACCCAAGGTATAAAAATAACAAAAATAAAAGAACTCTCTGTGGATAATGTTGGTACATGTAGAAAAACTTTAAGTCAAATTTTAGTTAGCAGCCCAGAATTATTCGTATCTCATAACATTCAAATTGAAAAAAATTTGTTAAAAAAATATTTGCCATACCCGCCTATTATAAAAGACAAAGATTCGCATGAATGGGGTCCCTGGTTGGATACGATTAAACTTTACAAAACTTTGTATCCTGATTTGAAAAAATACGAACTTAGTTCACTCAAGGACATATTTATAAAGGATGAAATAGAGATTTTAAGTACTAAATATTGTACGAAAGGCAAAGGAAAACATCATAACGCACTTTATGATGCAATGTGCACCTATCTTCTTGTAAAAAGGCTATACAGTAAAATTGATTTAAATAGATTTATTCAATGAGATCACCATCCTCGGTCTTTTCAATAACTTCTTCAGAAGAATCTACTTGCTCATCTTCGGATTCTTGATCTTCTCCCTCGTCTAATTCAACGACCTCTGAAATCGCAATAAGTCGATCTTTACCAGAGAGATTTACAAGTTTAACACCTTTTGATCCGCGATTTGTTTCTCTAATGTTATCCACAGGACATCGGACTGCCTGTCCATTACTAGTTATCATCAGAATTTCACTATCTGGATCAACACTAAGAGCACCAATAATACAATCTGTATTCATGGCAGTGACTCCCTGTCCGCCTCTTTTTCTAGGTGTGACATCAGCGACATTTTCATCTTGTACATTTCCACCATTTGGAAGGAAGGCACTAAATCGCGTTCTGATACCAAGCCCATTTCTTCCAGCAATAAGTAAAAGTTTTTTATCATCAACAACTAAGAAGGTATCAACCAAATCTTTCTCTTTTAATCTAATTCCACGTACTCCTCGAGTAACTCGACCCTGATCCCGTAATTGATCGCAACAAAAACGTAAGCCCTTACCGCTTTTAGAAAGAATTAAAATATGATCGTCAGAGTTAGTTTTTATCGCCTTTAACAAAGTATCACCTTCATCAATATTTATACCGATTATTCCACCTTTACGATGATTTTTGTATGCACTAATTTTTGTCTTTTTAACAACTCCTTTTTTTGTACATAAAACTAAAGATTGTTCGGACTCGAAAGATTCTATAGAGATTAGAGCTGCAACTTTTTCGTCTTTTGGCATCTCTAAAAGATTAATTATATTTCGACCCTTTGATGTTCTACTGCCTTCGGGAATATCATAGGCTTTACCAACATAAACCCTTCCATTTTTCATAAAAAACATAAGAGTATCATGCGCGTTACAGGTTTGTAAAATTGTTACTGGGTCTTCCTCTTTTTGTCCACTGCCAATTACACCTTTTCCTCCTCTATTTTGAGATCGGAATTCTTCTACGCCCGTTCGTTTTATAAAACCACTTTTGGTAATCGTAATCACACATCCATCGTTAGGAATAAGATCTTCCATTCTAACATCACCTTCATAATCAGTAATTAAACATTTTCGGTCATCAGAATAAACTTCTTTTAGTGTTAACAATTCATCCTTTATCACATTTAAAAGAATATGTTCATTATCTATAATTTCTTTTAACCCCGAAATAATATTCATTAATTCCTGATATTCTGCGTCTATTTTTTCACGCTCCATACCAGTAAGTTGATACAATCTTAAATCTAAAATAGCGTTAACTTGTCTATCCGAAAGTGTATACTTTGCTACAAGGTTCTCTTTTGCTTCATTACGATTAGCTGATGCACGAATTATACGAACGAAATCATCTAAATTATCCTGTGCTATTTTGTAACCCTCTAGAATGTGTGCACGATCTTCAGCTTTTCTTAGTCTAAACTGGGTACGCCGTAAAATAACTTCTCTTCTATGTTCAACATAGCATACTAAAGCTTCTTTGATATTCATTTGCTTTGGTCTTCTTTTGTCCAAAGCTAATAAGATCACACCAAAACTACTCTCAAGAGCGGTAAGTTTGAAAAGCTTGTTAATTGTAACTCGCTCGATCTCACCTTGTTTCAACTCTACCACGATTCGAGTTGTTTCAGTCGATTCATCTCGTAGATCGCTTACGCCATCGAGAATTTTTTCTTTTACCAAATCAGCTATTCGAGTTACCAAAGTTGCACGATTTGCATTGTAGGGAATTTCAGTAATTATAATTTGCTGTTTTCCGTTAGGTAAATCTTCAGTATGCATTGTTCCACGCATACGAACAATTCCACGACCAGTGTGCATGTACGATTTAATGCCTGATCTACCAGCAATTGTACCACCGGTAGGAAAATCCGGACCAGGTAAAACATTCATTATTTCATCTATTGAACAATTTGGCTGATCAACTAACAGGCAAACCGCATCGATTAATTCCCCAAGGTTGTGGGGAGGTATGTTAGTTGCCATTCCAACAGCAATGCCAGATGAACCATTCATTAAGAGGGAAGGTAAAGAAGAGGGGAGAACGGTGGGTTCAGTTGAACTTTCTTTATAATTTGGTTCAAAATCAACCGTATCCTCATCAATATCTTTAAGGAGTTCCTCCGCAATTTTTGTTAATTTACATTCAGTATATCGATAGGCAGCTGCGGAGTCTCCATCCACTGATCCGAAATTTCCCTGACCATCTACTAGTGGATAACGCATTACCCAAGGTTGTGCCATTCTAACTAATGTGTCATAAACTGAACTATCTCCATGTGGATGGTAATTCTTTAAAACTTCACCTACTACGCCTGCGCATTTATCATAAGCTCTATTGTGCAATAGACCCTCTCGTAGCATTGCATACAATACCCGGCGATGAACTGGTTTAAAACCGTCACGCACATCTGGTAACGCTCGGCTTACAATGACTGACATCGAATAATCGATGTAAGCAGATTGCATGATGTCTGAGATATTTCCTGAAAAAGAGATTTTGTTATTATCTGTCATTTTTAAATTTTATTAAGCGTCTAAAAAGGAAACATTTAATGCATTGTCTTCGATAAAGGCTCTTCTTGGAGGAACCTCCTCACCCATTAACATCGTAAAAATATTATCTGCTGCAATTGCATCTTCTATTTCTACTTTAATTAAGCTTCTTTTTTCAGGATCCATTGTGGTCTCAAAAAGTTGCTTTGGATTCATTTCACCTAGACCCTTATATCTTTGTATTTGAAGGCCCTTGCGACCTTGTTTTCTAATGATTTCTAGAAAATTTGTGATTGAAGAGATTTCCATCATTTCTTCTTTTTCCTCTGACCCACTATTTGTAATTATATGATAATTAGTTTCATCATCATTATTTTTAAATAGTGAATAATTAATGCCCAATTCATAACATTGTTTTAGAACTTTCTCTATTTCATGAGATTCATATATTTCATGGATAGAAATTCTTTGGCTTATTTTTTGTTCGTTTAATTCTATTTCTTTAGTAAAAGTCTCAAGTTCATTTCCTTCATTTATGTTTTGTGAGAGCATAAAGCCTGATTTAGCTTCTAAGTCTTTGAAAAATCTTAATTCTTCTTCGTTTCCAGTTCGAATACGAGCCAAAAACCTTGGTAATTTTTCTGTTTCTTCATCTAATTGTGCCAATAATCTGGTAAGTGTACACCCATATCGCTGAACTCCTTTTCCTAGAGCTTCAATTTTAAGAAAATGCTCTATTAACATCTTAATTTGTTCTTCAGGAAATTGAAAGCCATCACTCTTTCTTTTAAATTCAATGTCTTCGCAACCCAAAGATAATAATATCCTACTCATCTCCGCATCGTCTTGAATGTATTGCTCTGTTTTCCTCCTTTTAATCTTATAAAGGGGAGGTCGTGCTACATAAACAAAACCACTCTCGATTAATCCCTTCATTTGCCTAAATAAGAATGTTAGCAAGAGGGTCCTGATATGCGCTCCATCTACATCAGCATCTGTCATAATTATAATTTTATGATAACGTGCCTTATTCGCATCAAAAGAACCCTCGCCTTCATGATCACCAATTCCGGTTCCAACTGCTGTAATTAAGCTTCTTATTTCGGCATTGTTAAGAACTTTGTCTAATCTTGCTTTTTCAACATTCAAAAGTTTTCCGCGTAGTGGAAGGATAGCTTGCGTCAGCCTGTCTCGACCCTGCTTTGCAGATCCCCCAGCTGAATCTCCCTCAACAATATAAAGTTCACTTTTGGCAGGATCTTTTTCTGCACAATCTGCCAACTTTCCTGGTAATCCTCCGCCAGACAGGGCCCCTTTCCTCACTGTCTCTCTTGCCTTTCTTGCGGCCTCCCTTGCCCGTGCGGCATGTATCACTTTCTGAATCAGGGACTTAGCAATATCAGGATTCATTTCAAAGTAATATTTCATCTTCTCACCCACAATCTTCTGAACAATTCCGTCAACTTCTCGATTTGAGAGTTTAGTTTTAGTCTGCCCTTCAAAACGTGGTTCTGGAACTTTAACAGACACAACCGCAGTTAATCCCTCTCTTACATCGTCTCCTGTTAATGATAATTCTTTTTCTTTAAGTAAGTCATTTTGTCGTGCATAATTATTAATTACCCGTGTTAGAGCAGTTCGAAAACCTGACAAATGGGTGCCACCCTCAACATTGTGTATTGAATTAGCATATGCATAAAGTTGGTCTGCGAAAGAATCATTATAAATAAGTGCGACATCTAAAATAATTGTTCCATCACCAGTTTCTGCAGGGGCTTCACCTGAAAAAGAAATGGGTTGAGGGGTAAGAATATTCTTATTTTGGTTAAGATACATTACGTATTCACTGATTCCTTCCTCAAAAATAAAATTTTCTTCTCTGCTGCTTTTATCTTCATGGAGCGAAATTTTCACTCCAGGATTTAAAAATGCCAATTCTCTTAATCTTTTAGCTAGTAAATCAAATTTAAATTCTCTTGTTTCAGTAAAAATTTGCTCATCTGGCAAAAATGTAACCTTCGTTCCCGTCGTTTTACAAGATCCGACAATTTGCATCTTTTGTGTTGTTTTTCCTCTAGAGAATTCCATTTGGTGAACTTTTTCTTCGCGTCTTACCTCGGCAATAAACCATTCCGATACCGCGTTAACGCATTTTGCACCCACTCCGTGCAATCCACCTGACACCTGATAAGCACCTTTCCCAAATTTTCCTCCCGCGTGCAGATTAGTAAGAACAAGTTCTAATGCCGGCATATTATGCTTGGGATGAACATCGACTGGAATCCCCCTCCCATTGTCCTGAATGGAGCAAGAACCATCTATATGAAGATGAACCTTTATCTCCGAGCAATATCCAGCTAAAGATTCATCAATAGAATTATCCACAATTTCAAACACACAATGATGCAAGCCTCTTTCATTTGTGTCTCCAATGTACATATCAGGACGTTTTCTTACGCCCTCAAGTCCTTCCAATTTTTGAATTTGAGAGGAATCGTATTTTTCTTCTTTTTTATTACTATTTTCTTCTGACATAACTTACATTTGAATAATTACTAACGATGCGAGTCTCTACCCGATAGGTAAAGGGATTGCGATGTTTTAAATTTAATTTAAAGGGCTAAAACAAACTAATTTTTATAACAATTTTATACCTTTTTTTTTGTCTTTCAGTCAAGTGAGGATTTCAACTTTTTAAGTATGAAAATGAGATTTTGAAATAACGTTTTTTTTGATGATTGCTAACACTCGCAAAATTTTTCTTAAGGCAATAGTAGTCAACGCTTTACCCTGAGCATCAATTTCCATATTTGATAATTCTCCCTAAACTTATTTCATGCATGTTGATACATAGATCAATTTTTCCGAAAAAGTTAGCGGCCTGTTACAAAAAGTTAGCAATAACAAATTTAATTGAAATATTAAAATGGTACAAAATCCCATAAAAATGAAATGATTGTTATCGTACCAATAAAATAAATTAAATTAAAATAAATACCAATCTTTAGAAAGTCCCTAAAGTGGTACCCGCCAACAGTGTAGACGAAAGTATTCGTCTGGTATCCAATAGGTGTTACAAAACTTGCTGATGCCGCAATACAAGCAGTCAAAATATATGCCCGAGCATCATAAGCTGTCATTTCCATTACACTTGCTAATTCTAGAGCAATTGGAGCCATGATTACAATCGTTGCATTGTTTGATAAAACTTCAGTCAAAAATGCAGTGCATAAGTATAAAATGATTAAAACTGCCAATGGTTGCCATTGGGGTTCAAAAAATCCCATACCAGCCCAACCGACTATAGATGCGATAACAGAAGAAGCACCAGTCGCTTCCATTGTAATGCCAAGTGCAAGCATTCCGTAAATAAGGATTAATATATTCCACTCAATTGCTTGATAAGCTTCCTGAGGTTTTAAACATCCACATAATAACAAAACTGAAACGCCAATAATTGCAGTTATCGATATAGGCAATATCCCGAACGATGCTACTCCAATGATTCCAACTAGAACACCAATAACGATAGGTGCTTTCTTTTTCATATTCTTCATCGGTGTTGTTGCTTGATCAAGCAGAATAACTTCCTCCGACTTTCTCAGCCGTTCAACTGCCTCTTCTGAGCCCAAAATCAACAATGTATCACTTGGTTGTAATCGAATTTTCTCAATTTCTACACCCAGGTTTTTTCCCCTTCTATGAACTGCAAGAATAGTTAAATTGAATCGGGCCCTAAACCGAGCATCTGAAAGACTTCGTGAAATTAAAGAAGAGGTTGGTCCAACAACACACTCAACCATAACTCCTGTTTTTGATGAAATTTGTTCTATGCCAAGCAAAGTTTCATTTAACAAATTTACTCCCTTAAATTCGCTCGTTTCAATAATCCCCTGAGGTTTACAGGAAAGAACGAGACGGTCATTAGGCTTTAATTTTTCTTCTACATTTCTTGCTGAAATAACAGAGCCGTTTCTCACTATCTCCAAAAGGCGGACATCTGAAAGCTTTGTAATACCCGAATCTTTTATTTTTTGACCGACTAAGGGAGAATCTAACTGGACAATTGCTTCTGTTAAGAATTCCTTACGATCTAATTCTGGAATTATATCCGACAAAGCCTCCCTGTTTGGTAATAGTTTTCTCCCAAACAAAACCAAAACGCCCAGTGAAATGGCTAAGAGGGGAAGCCCTATCTTTGAAAGCTCAAACATGCCCAAGGGTTCCATTTCTTGGTAAATTTCTGAGCTATTTATTATGCCGCTAGCCAAAATATTCGTACTCGTTCCAACTAAAGTACAGCAACCTCCAAAAATAGAGGCATATGATACAGGTATAAGCATTTTAGAAGAAGGTACGCCCATTTTTCGAGATAGGCTAATTACCACCGGCAGAAGAACTACAACGACCGGAGTATTATTAATAAATGCAGATACGAAGGCAACGAGTGCCAATAAAAAAAGCATAAATCTTCGATAGCCATATTTACAAAATCTGCCCAGAGACTCAGAAGCTTGTTCAATTAACCTACATTGGTTTAAAGAGGCACTAATAATGAACATAGCTGCAATTGTTATAGGTGCCTCATTTGAGAAGACGCTGAGTACCTTTGGCACAGTTGGCCAATTTTCGCTTACACCTAAACCTGAAAAAATTAAAATTACACCAAGCAAAGTAATTGCAGTTACATCAACACTTACCTTTTCTAATACAAAAGAGCATAGTGCGGATAATAAAAGTCCAAAGGCTAAAATTGTTTCCCACTCCATCAGTTTATGTAAATTCTAAAAAGTTATTAAATTATGGCTGATATGAAAATTAGCTTACGGATTGTCTATTTTATAAATTTCCATTAATATTTAATAGTATTTCATTTTAACCCTTCTCAATCAATGAATTTCAAACTAACCCACCGTCCAAGGCGTTTAAGAAGTAATCCAATTCTAAATTCTATGATTAAGGAACTCAGTCTAGATCATAGTGACCTTGTATTACCTGTTTTTGTAACAGAAGATGCCGACATTCCTGAAAAAATTGATTCCATGCCCGAAACCTTTCGGTGGCCAATTCATTTGCTACCCGAAAAAATTAAAGAGTGGAAGGATCTCGGAATAAATGCATTTGCTTTATTCCCTAAAGTTGACATCTCCAAAAAAGACTTAACTGGCTCAGATTTTATTAAACCAGACTCTATTGCGTATAAAGCAGCACAAGAAATTAAATCTTTTAATGATAAAATTATTCTAATTGGAGACCTTGCTCTAGATCCTTTTACTTCTCATGGCCATGATGGAATACTTAATGATAAAGGGATAGTCGATAACGACGCCACTGTTGATATTCTCACAAAAGGAGCTGTTTTAGCGGCTCAATCAGGGTATGATTTAGTCGCACCCTCAGATATGATGGATGGAAGGGTTAAAGCTATCAGGAATGAGTTAGATAATAATGGTCTGCAGGAAACTGGGATAATTTCATATTCAGCTAAATTTTCTTCAGCCTATTATGGCCCCTTTAGAGAAGCAGTTGGATCATCGAATAGTATCCCTATTGATAAATCTTCGTATCAACTATGCCCAACTAATTTTAGAGAAGCAAAAAGGGAATTGACATTAGATTTCGAAGAGGGAGCTGATATACTCATGGTTAAGCCTGCAGAGCCATATTTAGATGTTATTAATTATGCAAAAAATAACTTCGATATTCCTATAGCTGCGTATCAGGTTTCTGGAGAATACTCTAGAATATGGGCTGCCCATTTACAAGGATGGTTAGACTTAGAAACTTGTGCACTCGAATCCTTACTTTCCATCAAAAGAGCAGGAGCGGAAATTATTTTTACTTACTTTGCTGAAATGATTGCTAGGAAAATTTAGTTTAACTATCTTCATCAGGAGCCCCACCTTCGTAGGGAGTTGTATCTTCCTTTTCTTCTTCCTCTTCCCACTTAAGGTCAGAATCGGGTAATAATTTTTCTTCTTTATCAGAAACTTCGATAAGGTCAGTTTCAAGGTCGGAATAATCCTCTTCTTTATCCTTATTTTTTTCAGATTCATCCTCAAGGTCGGTATCAATTGCAAAACCATCAGGAACAAATTCTAAAATAGAAAATAGTTCATCACTAAAATGCGAGCGCTTTCCTTCTAAAAAATCATTATTATGTTTTTCAGATAAAACTTCTTCCATTTCTTCTTGGGTATATGGTTCGGCAAATTCTATCAATTCGTTTAACATCGAAACTCGCTTTTGAAATACATGATTTAAAAAATCAGCGTAAGGCCCTTTTTCTTCATCCAAGACATCAGGTAAAGCAAAAAGCATATCTTCAGCCTTTAACAAAGAATCTCGAACGCGAACGAGTTTAATTAATCCGCCATCCATCTCATCTTCTATCGCAAAGGTAAAGAAGGCATCATCAATGAACTGAGAATCCAAACCAAACTCTGTCATTGAATCAAGTAATTCATTGATGTGGAGGAATTGCTTTGGGTCAATAATCCCGAGGTTATCGACATCCCAATTTTCGTTATCGCTAATAGAATCGACCCACCAGTTCTTATCTTCACCGACTCGAACAATGCACCAATCTAAACTAGGTCCTGTTTTTTTCATTAGTTTGTCTTATGAATAGTTGTTTTTATATGACAACCCTGTTTTTTAATTGTAAGGTAAGTTTTCATTCTTCATCGCTCTCTCGTTGTTTCTTTTTTATAATATAATTTAATCTGTGAATCTAATCTATCGAAAATTATTGCGGCCTATTCTTTTTAATCTAGATGCCGAACATGCCCATGATTGGGCATGTCGTTGTCTTTCGTTAACAGAACGATCAAATATATCGAGAAAATTCATTCAACTAATTTCATCTCAAAACTCTTGTGAGGTAAATTTGTTTGGCGTTTCTTTTCCTAATCGACTTGGCTTGGCTGCAGGAATGGATAAAAGTGGTAAGTTTCCTAAAAGTATAGCCTCGTTAGGTTTTGGACATACCGAAATTGGTACTATAACCCCCAAACCTCAAATTGGAAACCCCAAACCCAGACTCTTTCGTTACCCAAGATATAATGCGCTAGTCAACCGTATGGGATTTAATAATGACGGGATTGAAACGGTAATAAAGCGAATTGAAAGTATTTATCCAAAGAAAAATCGGGTTGCACCTCTAGGTATAAATATTGGAAAAGGGAAGGATACTCCACTCTCAATGGCTCACGAGGACTACTTGCATTGTTTGAAAGTTTGCTACAACCAGGCAGACTATATTACTATAAATATAAGTTCGCCCAATACTCCGAATTTAAGAGAATTACACAAAACTACACTCGTAAAACCATTGCTAGAAAAATTAGTTAAAGCGGGTGATGAATTAGCAAAAGATTTCAATATATCGCCGGTTCCACTTCTCCTTAAAATTTCGCCTGATGAAAGTTATAAATCTTTGGAAAATATAGTGTGCAATGCCAAAGAAATTGGTTTTTCAGGTATAATTGCCACAAACACCTCGATTTCTCGATCTGAAAATATCGACTTTGAAAATTTTGAAGCAGGCGGCCTAAGCGGTCAACCCATAGAAAAAGCTTCAACAAATATCATAAGATTCATTGCAAAATTAACAGATTATAAATTTCCAATTATTGGAGCAGGAGGAATCTCCTCCAGAGATACGGCGCTCAAAAAGCTTGATGCAGGTGCTTCACTTATACAAATTTATTCCTCGTTTGTTTATGAAGGTCCATTATTTCCTTCAAATTTAGTAAGCTCTCTCAATCATAGAAATAAGGTCTGGATATAAAGATTCTTTTCCACTTGATCTTAAAATTTCAATATACAATTATTTAGTTACATACCTGATCATGAAAAAACTAATTATTACCTTCCTTACCATTTGTTTAGTTTTCATCGGGTTCGCATTTCTTATTCTTTTCGAAGGCAGTTTTGATAAAACATTTAATTGGTGGTCGTCTTACTCTAGAGACAATGAAGGTCTTCCTTACAGTCCCTATAAAATTAGAAGAGAAGACTCGGCTAAAATAAGAATTGATGAAGCAAACCAAGTTAAGTTTATAGATGATCACATATTTTGGAAAGGTAAGGGTGCGATAGCGCTGCCTGAAATTACAAAAAGTGGTGAATTGGTAAAGCTCATCATGAAGTCAAAAGGCAATGGCTATTCTGAAAATGTTAAAGCGATAGTAACAGGAAGTATGGGTAACGCATTTGAATTAGGGCAGGTACAAGTCGAGAACGGTGAAATACATGGAATTAAAATAGTTAAGACTTCTATATGGCACAGTTCCCCAAAGTTATTTTGGGGAGAAGAAGAACTTCCATTTAGTGGTACGATAGAGAAACGTTTTCCTAATGGACAAATTTTAACACAAAACCAATACTTATCAGGTGAAATGCATGGTAAATCAGAAAGATTTAATGAAAGCGGTATTCCGGTCTTCTCAAAAGATTATAAAAAAGGCCTAAAGCATGGAACTCACATTTATTGGTTTAGTGAACCAATGGACCCAGAAAGTTATGTTCAAATTAAATATGAGACTCTATGGTCCAAAATTCTGGATAAGGCGAAAGAAAAATTTGGTGGCGAATATGGAAAGGAAGAATCAAACAAATGGATCATACAAAATTATAAATTAGAGGGCGGAAGCTTCCAAGTCAGGCTTTTGGAACATTGGGAAAACAATCAAAAGCATGGGTTGTTTGAGGGATTTGACCGTTTCGGAAATAAAACATTTAAAGATGAGTATAAGTATGGACTTCGCATTAAACATCGCACTTTTGACAAAACCAAGACTAAATCATTTGACCGAAAGGTGGAAAAATAAATGGTGCTCAAGGGGGGACTCGAACCCCCACGCCTTTCGGCACTAGATCCTTAGTCTAGCGCGTCTACCAATTCCGCCACCTGAGCAATAATTGTTAGAATGGTAAAGGAACTTAGAGAAATTGCAAGGCGACTAGTTGTTGTAACTTAAAAAACTTTATTATATTTTTAAATAGAAATGGAAGATGATAAAAACCCAAAAACAGGGATAGACCTATCAGGATTATCAAATATAGATTTTGGTCCCAATTGGAAAATCGAAGATGAAGGCAGACATAAGTCTGCTTACCCTACAAAAGAAAAAAAGAAAGCTCGCTTCTCTAAGGAGGAAAAGAGGGGCAATAAGAAATACAAAAAAAAAGATAGAAGCGAAATCCGAAACCTTGATTTTAAAATCGAGATTAAACCAAATCCTGAAATACTTAATAAAACAAAGTCTTTAATGGCAAAAACGGGAGTTTCTTATAGCTTAAAAGAAATCTCAAATATATTCAGTGATAATGTGGATAGGTTGAAATTTAAACTGATAGAAGGTGAAAATGTTTTTTATATTTCAAACTTTGATAAAAAAATCTTTATAAGTAACGAAAAGGCAGTAGATCATACACTTAACAAATTTTTGAAGGAAGGGGTTATAGTTAAAGAAGTTGGCAGAGAAAAACCAAATGGGAATTTCAATTTTGTTTTCTCATGTCCTAAAACTCAAATTTTGTTACCACCTACAAATTTCCATGATTTTGAATCAATTATAAAAGAGCACATATTTCATAATAGAATTCTAGAAACATATGAAAATTATTGCAAAAAATTAACCAAAGTTGAGGATCCAAATGAAATTAAAAAATGGTTAGATACGCCAATAATGAGTTATGAATATTCGTACAATAACATTAATAAGGAAAATAAGATATTTAGTTCAATTGAGGCATTAAAATCAGCTATCAAAAAGAATGAAGGGGGCCAATTTATCTCAAAAGAAAAAAATTGTATATTCCTAGGCTCAAAAATCGATTTATTGAGTCCTGAATTAAAAACTTTTGTAGAAAATTTTGTAAAAAATACTTACAATTGGAAGAAAGAACTGTTTTTTAATATATTAATAATTTTAAAGAAAAGTAATTTCCATATTTTTAAGTACGGTAAAGAAAAACATTTATATGCAGTAATTTCGAAGCCTAAAAAAACTACTTCGATTAATTTATCACATAACTGTACGAAAATAATTAAGTTACTTTATGGAACTGAAGGAATTTCTAAAGCTGAAATAATTAAGATTTGTGACAAGGAAGATATTGAAAAAGGAATTATTATTAAGGAACTTAAGTGGCTAGTTAAAGAAGGATTTATCAGGGAGTTCTCAAATGGGCAACTTGTGCATAACTAAAGTTGATTGATGGTTATAAATCTTACATCATCATTTTTAATTTGAATATTTACATGAAAGCTCATTTCAGAATTAATTTGATCTAATTTATACGGCCATTCAATCATTAATAACCATGGAATAATCAAAGTGGGTTCAAGTTCATAATTAATAAAATCTTCATCTGGGCTTTTTTTGAAAAAGTCGCAATGAATAATGTTTAATTTACCTGGGTGTTGGGTAATTCGAGAAAAGGAAGAACTCTTAAGTTCGCAGAAACCAAAATACTTTGCTATTGATTGGGAAAAGAAGGTTTTTCCAGAACCTACATTTCCGCTAAGGTAAATCAAGGTATTAGGCACTAAATAACTGGAAAGATTATAGGCTAATTCCATCGTTTCAATCTCTGATCTACAAATTTTTTCTATATTTATCACTTATGAAAGAAATGTTAATATAATCATTATTAAATTAAATAAAAAGTGAAATATTATTGGACTGATAATTGAACCATCCCTTTCGTATATTATACAAAGTGCAATACTCAATGTGAACAAAATTGGAAAAGAATATATATTTTGATGAACCGTTGCAAATAATATCGAGCTACAAATAATACCAATCAATACACCAAAATATCTTTTACATACACTGTATATTATTTTCCTGAAAAATATTTCTTCGATAAGTGGCGCAAAAATTAGAGCGGAGATTATTATTCTAATTAATTCTTCTTTAGTCTCAAGGTTTCTTAATTTACTTACAATTTCTTGTTCTTTGTACTCTTCAAATAACAAAGTCGTAATGATTGAAACAATAAATAGAATCGGCCAAAAAACAGCCAATCTTTTGGAATTATTAATTAAGTCTTTTGTTAATATTTTACCGCTAAGCGACGTTTTGTGATTAACTTCATTTATCTGCAGAATAAATATTGTAATTAATACATATAATGTACTATTTTTTAAAAAAAATAAAGCTGTTAATGGTATACTGACTAATGAAAAATTTTTTGCTTTTACATCTATTTTTAACTCATTTTTTTTTTGGAATTAATTAATAAATAAATCCCAATAATGCTTATTGTAATATTAATTATTAAATCCATTTTTACTTCCTGATCATTAAATTAAGTTTCAAGTACAATAAACTTCACTTCCTTTAAAAAATGTTGTTACTATTTTTCCCTTAAATTTTTTGTATTCAAATGAGGAGTTCGTTGCATTACTGCTTCTCTCATTGGTCGAATAAATCCAATTCTTGTCTGGGTCAAAGATAACTATATCTGCATCGCTTCCTATATTTAATCTACCCTGATCAATGTTAAGTATATTAGATGGATTAAGTGACATTGCACTGATCAACTTGAGCCATGAGAAACCGTTTTGAGGATTTAGGGTTTGATAACATACGGATAATGCAGTTTCCAACCCGATAACTCCTGTTGGTGCCAAATCAAACTCAACATTTTTTTCATGTTCAGGATATGGTTCATGTGCAGTTGCTATGCAATCTATTGTTCCATCCAGCAGACCTTGAACCAATTTCAATCTATCAGATTCCTCTCTCAAGGGAGGCGAAGTTTTAAAATTCGGATTAAAATCTTTAATTGATTTTTCACATAAACTTAAGTGATGTGGTGTAACGTCCGCAGTTATTAATGATCCCTTCAGTTTTGCATCCCTAATCATCTCAACTGAACTTGAGGATGATATAGAAGTTAAATGAATTCTTGTATTAGCAATCTTTGAAACCGAAATTGCTCTTTGTACAAATAATTCTTCGGCTATCCTAGGATATCCACCCAAGCCCATTTTTAAAGATTGTGGCCCGTTGTGGGCATTTCCCCTTCTTGATAGTGACAGATCTCTTGGTAAATCAATCACAGGTAAGTTAAACATGGAAGCGTATTCAGATCCCTTTGTGAAAATTTGGTTATTTTGTGCTGTAAGCGGACAATCTGTAAATGCAACCACACCTGCATCTTTAAGTGAGCCAAGCGGAGCTAATACTTCCCCCTTTGAGCCCTTTGTTAAAGAGCCACTTAAAAGAATTCTTATCTTTGAATTCCTTGAAATTTTATCTTTTATAAATTCTATGGTTGCTGGGTTATCGGCGATCGAACCAAGATCTGGCATAGCTAATAATGTTGTGTAACCTCCAGCTGATCCTTCTGTCGATGCTGCCAAAATATTATTTCCCGCACTTACACTATCATTATTAAGATGGCACCTTAAATCAACTAGTCCAGGAAAGATTATCTTTCCCTGCACATCAATATTTTCAATGTCAGAAGTAGATTTTCCCTCTGAATCGCTTACAATTTTACCATTCCTAAAGTATAAATCTTTTTTTTCATCTATTCCATTATACGGGTCAATTAAGCGACCTCCTTTTAAACATTTTACAGTCATTAAATCTTAACTTGTAGTCGAATTGGTGCAGAGATAAAGAATCGCCATACGAACGGCAATTCCATTACTTACTTGATCAAGAATTGCTGAATTTGAAGAGTCGGCTAACTCTGAATCTATCTCTACACCTCTGTTAATTGGGCCGGGGTGCAAAATTAAAGCTCCTTCTTTTAACCATTTACTTCTATTCTTATTTAATCCAAAGATTTTTGTATACTCTGCCAAAGATGGAAAGTGAGATGAAGATTGCCTCTCGTGCTGAATACGTAGAAGTATAACCGCATCTGCGTCAGATAATGATTCTTTTAAATTATGACTTACCTTAGCCCCCATGCTCTCAAACCTCTTTGGTACAAGTGTTGATGGCCCTGCAAAAGTAACCTCTGCCCCCATTTTTGAAAGTGCCCAAAAGTTAGAACGTGCAACCCTGCTAAAAAGTATATCTCCTAAAATTGTGATTTTCTTACCCTTCACACTTCCCAGTTTTTCTTGTAAAGTATACAAATCCAACAATGCCTGGCTTGGGTGTTCATGAGCACCATCTCCAGCATTAATAATTGGTACATCTACAATTCGGGATAGGAACAAAGGGGATCCAGGTGAAGAGTGTCTTAAAACAATAGCATCTGCACCTAATGCTTGTATATTCATTGCAGTATCTCTGAGGGTTTCACCCTTTGTTAAGCTGCTTGATTGCTCTGCTATTGAAATTACATCTGCATGTAATGATTTTGCTGCAACTTCAAATGCAATTCTTGTTCTAGTACTCGGCTCCATAAATAAATTAACTATCCGCTTACCTTTCAAATGGTCACTTCTTTTCTCTACATCACTTAATTCATTTTTGAAAACTTTTGACAGATCAAGAACTTGATTAATTTCTTTATTTGTAAGCTCTTCTATTCCGAGTAAGCTTTTTCTGCACCAATTCGACTTTTCCATATTGGAATTATTTCGTTCGTACTTTATATAATTTCAAATGAACTATTCATTTTTATTTCCATAAAGTATCTTGTTTTGAGTCGAGCTTAAAGCTATTTTCATCGTTATCCTGAATATGTTTTGGAGGAGAACCGCCACGTTCTTCAAGGCGGTTTTTTCTTTTCTTTACCATTTGCCGAAGGATTTCCTTCGTCTTTTGCTTCATCCAGATTGATGTTGGTGAACTTTTCCTATAATCTGCGGGACCATTATTATGTACCCTAGATCGTTCAACGAGGTCACATGTTTGTTCGAACTCCTTTTCATTTTTAGGGTCATATACAGCATAGGTTTTACCGCCCATTTGCTTAACAACAGTAAACACCGGCACATCACTGGGACCGTCGGCAACATATATCATTTGATCAACAGGCACTCTGCGATCTTCGTGGGGTATAAAAGTATTTACATCAATTGAGGAATTCTTATTTGAACCTTTGTTAATCTCAAAGATACAACGAGTCTTTATTGTATTATCCACAGCCATGCCTAATTGGGAAATCTCAAGATCCAAAGGCAAAGATAATTCAGATTGACTCATGAAATTCGGAGGGAGAGGGGATTCTATAAATTCACAAGCAAAGATACCCTCTACATAAGGTGCAATTTTGGTACCCTTAATTATTTTTAAGATACCAGTACTTATAATATAATGTTCAATTTTGAAATCATATGGCTTAAATTCCTGATCAAGAGCAATTTGAGATAATTCGTTAAAGAAATTTGGTAATCCTGGATAAAATTCTATTTCCTTTCCAAATTCTTCAAGCTTTTTATTTGTCAACCCCCTCATCGGGCCGTTTTTAACATAACTTAAAAGGTGATTTAAATAGATTGTGTCAGATGAAACCTTCATGCCACGTTTTAAATACAACGCGGGAAGTTGATTAACTTCAGCCCAAAATGCTTTTTCGTTTATCCCATAATGTAGAAATAAGGGTTTTTGCATGTACCCGGGTATAAGGGTCTTATCAAAATCCCAAACACAAGCTACGATATTTTGTCCATGTATTTGATGATTTTGTTGATTAGGATTCATTTACTAGTTTTAAAGAAAAAATCTTATGATATGGTTGAAAGTACAATGGTTGATTTACCAAACATAGAGCCCTTTCTGCAACGATACAATGAACTTGAGGTAAAACTTTCTGATCCAAAAGTTTTCAAAGATCAATATCTAGCTAAAGAAATTTCCAGGGAACACAGCAGAATCAAAAATATAATTGAGATTCACGATGAAATTAAAGCTGGACTAACCGCAATTGAAGAAAGTACTGAGCTACTTAATGATCCAGAATTTGCTGATACAGCAAAAGAGGAAATTGACGATTTAGAACAAAAGATTCCCAAGAAATTTAAGAATTTAATTTTGGCCATGTTACCGCCAGACCCAGATATTGGAAGAAATACAATAATTGAAATTCGAGCCGGTGCTGGCGGGGGTGAGGCGTCACTATTTGCAGCAGATCTCTACAGAATGTATTGCAAATTATCAGAAAATAAAAAATGGCAAATTGAATGCCTTAGCCAAAGTATTTCTGAAACAGGAGGCTTTAAAGAAGTTATATTCCTAGTAAAAGGAGAAGATGTTTGGTCTAAACTAAAATTTGAAAGCGGAGTACATAGAGTACAAAGAGTTCCCGTTACCGAAGCCAGTGGAAGAATTCATACTTCAACGGCAACGGTTGCAGTATTGCCTGAGGCTCGAGATGTAGAAGTTGCAATTGATACAAATGATTTGGAAATTAATGTATGCAGAGCTAGCGGTCCAGGGGGACAAGGTGTCAACACAACAGACTCTGCGGTTCAAATACTACATAAACCATCTGGCCTAACTGTTTATTGTGCTGATGAGCGATCACAATTGAAAAACAAACAAAAGGCTATGACGGTTCTAAAGTCTAGATTACTCAGGCTAAAACAGGCTGAAGAAAGTGAAAAATATGCTCAGGAAAGAAAACAACAAGTTGGAACTGGCGATAGAAGCGAGAGAATAAGGACATATAACTTCCCACAAAGCAGAATTACAGACCACCGAATTAATTATACATCTCACGCACTGAACGAAGCTTTGTTTGGCGATTTAGACCATCTTTTCGAAGCACTAAATAAAGAAGACCAGAAAATCAAACTGGAAAGCATGTTAGAGGATAATGACTAATGAACATTTAACCTTCTTAGAAGTAATCAAACTTTCTACTGACTATTTAAACAAAAAGGGAGTACCTAATTCCAAAGTCGATACAGAATGGATTGTTTCATCCGTTACAGGAAAAAAAAGAATCGAGTTGTACTTACAATTTGAAGATTTAGTTAATAAAGAGGAGCTAATGCAAATTCGAAATCTTATAGTTGCACGTGGTAAAAGAATTCCACTTCAGCACATTTTGGGTAAGATAAATTTCGCAGACAATGAAATGCTGTGTGATAATAGGGCACTAATTCCAAGACCTGAAACAGAATACCTAACAGAATTGGTTATTGAAAAACTTGGAAAAAATTTTTGTGGTTCAATACTTGATCTTGGTACAGGGAGTGGAGCTATTATTCTAGCATTATGTAAAACTCTAAAGAGCGCTAGAGGGGTTGGATTAGACAAATCCCAAAATGCAATCTCACTTTCAAAAGAAAATTTAAAGTTAAACAATATTAAAAATGTCAGATTTGAAAAGTTAGATTGGTATAGCGATAAAATTGAAGATTCATTTGATGTTATAATATCAAACCCGCCTTACCTTTCAGAGGAGGAATGGGCAAATGCAGAACCAGAAGTTAACAAGTTTGATCCAAAAACAGCTTTGGTTGCTAACCAAAACGGAATAGCTGACCTCAAAAAGATTATAAAATTAAGCGAAGTAAACCTAAAAAAGGGTGGAACGCTATTTTTAGAGATCGGTACTGATCAAAAAGATGCACTAAAAGAAAATTTAAAAAATAATTTTGAGAATATAGAAATACTCAAGGATTTGTCTAACTATGACCGCTTTATTTTTGCTCAGAAAATTTAAATTTCCTGAGATGATTTTCTAGAAACTTGCTTCTGTTCAATTATATTTAACCAGTCAGACATAATTCGACATGTCTCATGAAGTCTGATGTCTAAATTGGGTCCCTTTTTAAAAGAAATAGACGAATTACTATCTAAATTTTTATCTCCTCTAATTTCTTGAGACTTTTGCATTTGATCTTGTACGATACTTAAAGAGATTTCCTTTTTATTGAATGAAATCTTAGATAATTTATCAAATTGAGAAGATAGTTCAGAGGTAAAGTTTTGATCACTCCTTTTCTGTTTAATTCTCCTAGCTAAATTTAAAGAAATTAAAGTTTCATCTCTTTTAGTTTTATACCAATTAACATTATCATTTAAATACATGAATTCAGGTAGGTTTTCTTGCCTATCTAAACTTTTCTCTTTAAGTTTTCTAATACTACTGTCTTGATAAATAAATTCATTAGCAGGCCTTCTGAAGTTAACTGCAGCAATACTATCACAAGGAAGTGCGTTGTCTAAGTCAGATTCGCCGATTGGTAAAAATTCATTGATGGTCGGCATATTGATATCACTCAATACACCCTGTATCTGTGTGCTCTTTCCTGAAGGTAAATAATATTTTTGAATAGTTATTTTAGCTGCACTTTTCTTACCTTTAGTTATTGTATAATTAAACGGTAAATTCATTTGTATGAGGGACTGAACAGTTCCTTTACCATGTGTATTTTTATCACCTACAATAATTGCACGCTTATGATTTTGCAAAGCACCAGCAACTATTTCTGAAGCTGACGCACTATACCTAGAAACTAATACAATAAGAGGAAGGTCCCAGGAAAGTTTTGGATTAAAATCAAATTTTTTACGAATTTTTCCATCCGTGCTTTTAACTTGTACAACTGGTCCCCTGGAAATGAATAAGCCAGCTAAATTTACTGCTTCACTTAAATATCCACCACCATTTCGTCTCAAATCTAAAATTAGACCTTCTGTATTTTCTTGTTTTAGTTTTGTAATTAATTCTTCAACATCGTCGGTAGCTTTGGGCCCGCTTCCACTTGAACCATAAAATGAATGTAATGTTACAACACCAATGTTCCTCTCTGATTTTGTATTTTTCACCTTATAAATGGATGCTGTTGCTAAATTTGATGTAAGTTTTATTTTATCTCTGATGATCCTGACTATCTTTGTTGTTTTTGGATCTTTAATTGGTTTGATTTCAAGTCTGACCAAAGTGTCTTTGGGACCTTTAATAAGTTCAACTATTTTGGATATTTTCATATCGACCACATCTGTAAATTCTCCCTGAGCTTGTGCAACTTTGAGAATAATATCCTCTGATTCTAACTCTCGTGATGCCTCAGCAGGACCACCCGGTAAAAGCTCTTTTATTGTGCAGTAACCATTTTCGTCAGTTGTTAGGACTGCTCCAATTCCAACTAATTCGTTGTTCATTGCTTGATCAAATTTTTCTTTTTCTTTGATATTCATGAAAGTAGTATGAGGATCAAACATTTGCGTTAATGTGGTTAAATATAATTCCTGCACATCGGTTGCTTCAAAATCGCTTATATTTTTTTTCCACCTACTGTATCGCTTACTAACCTGAGCCTTTGATTCATTTATCATTTTATCTAAGTCTTGAAGGTAGTTATTCGAATTCGAGGAATTTGTTTCTATTTTAGAAAGTACTTCTGATAAAACCTCGTACTTAAGAAGTTTATTCCATGATAGATCTAGATTGTTTTGGGTTTGTTCCCATTTAATTATGTCTCTGTTCGTATCGTAAGACATATTAGAATCAAAATTAAAATCTGATGTAAGTCTTTTTACTACCCAATCTAAACGTTTTAAGGATTTTTCTTTATAAATATTATAAATTTCAAAACCCGGAAACAAATTACCCTGTTCAAAAAAAGTTATCAAGGTCGGTGAGTAAGCCTTAATGAAATTAGTAATTTCTGGTTCAGTAAAATAAAGCTTTTGTTTGTCCAATTTGTTAATGTAACTTTTAAGAAAGTTTTTTGGTTCTAATTCCTTAACAGAAACCTTATTAAAATGTGCCTGTTCTAAAGCTTGAACTAACCACTTTGCTTCTTGCTGCATAAACGGGGAGGGCTGCAGTTTCTGACTAAGCAGTTCAGATCCACATAGGCTGAAAATAGTGAGTAGCACTAATACAAAGCTGAAACAATTTTTGGGATAAAAATTCGTCATATTAAATTTCTAATGTAAAGATCAAGTTCATAGCAAACCTTTTGCCTTCTCTAGAGTTAATTTTTCTTCATGGGTCAAGGAACCAAAACCTTTATCATTTATTTTATCTAGTATTCTATCAACTTCTCGTTGTAAATCCACAGAATTAGAAATGTTAACCTTATAGCTAACTTTACTAATTTTTTTATTACTTGATTTTTCAACCGATTTAAAACTTTTAGATGATGTTTTGAAGGTAATATGAGGAAACTCCTTGCCTGATTGAAGATAAAGAAACACAAAACAGCCACCAATCATTCCCCCTAAATGTGCTGAATGAGCAATTCCAGTAGATTGAGTTAACTCGGAAAATATAAATCCATAAACCTCAATCGCTAGAACACCCAACAATATCCACCTAGGTTTTAACCTACAGGGTAGAATAAAAAACAATAGAAGCGTAATTTCATCATCAGGTTTCCTTAAACAGAAATATGTAAGACAAGACATAACAATTGCAGAAGAACCAACGAGGGAACTCCCAAGGGAATTAAAAAAAAACCAATTCAAAGCGCCTAGGATAGACCCGAATAAACAAAGATAATAAAAATTTAAATTTCCAATTAAATTTTCAACAGAACGACCAATAAAAAAAAGACCTAAAAGATTCATTATTAGATGAATTGGTCCGTCGTGTAAGAAAATGTATGATAAGGGTGTCCATAAAAATAAACTAAAGAGACCGTCTGATGAAAAAGAGAAATATTGAAATATTAGATTGGAATAATTTGGGGAAATCAATTCTACTAATGATTGAAGGATAAATGTAGAAATTAAAATAATTATCAACAGGTCAACAGGACTTCTAGAATTATCAAATTGAGATTTCCTCATATATAATCTTTCATAAAGCATATTATTATAATACTAAAATTCTTTTGAGAGTAAATAAGTAATGTTACAAATTAACGATTTTAAATGCGGATTCCATTGTTAAGGATTATAGTACCGTTTGTAATGACTATTTTGATAGTCGAGTATGAAATAATGGATAATGAAAATTTATTAATTTTTTCAATTTTTATTTTTTTCTTTGAGCTTATACGAATGAAATTAATTAGAAATTGTACAATACAGAAAATAATCATTTTAATAATAAACTTAATCCTTGTCTCCAATTTTTTATTAAAAGATCAAGAAAAACAAAAAAATCCAACATTAAAAATACCTAAAAGAGAGATAACATTAAAAATTAAATTTAGTGAGTATTTTAAGAGAACTGTAACAGATTATGGAATATCATATTATGCTTCAGGTATAGTTCTAGAGGCACCAAAGATAAAAAAAGAAATAATTGGGAAAGAGATTATGTGCCAATTTAAGGATAATGAAATAAGTAATATTAGAATGTTTAAAGAAACAGAAATCTGTGGTTTGTTAGTTTCATATAAAAAAAATCTATATCTTGAGCGAAGTCGACTTGCGGAAAATAATAGGGTTAGTGATCTAGAAAATATAAAAGGATACAAAGTTTTAATACACGATATAATTAAAAACTCTAGTTCAGATAATCTAAAAATTCATGCCTTCCTAAACGGGGTCATCCTTGGAAATAAAAGTCTCATGGGGGAAAAACAAAAGAGGCTTTTTCAACTAAGTGGGACATTGCATTTATTCGCTGTAAGTGGGTTACATGTTGGATTTATATATATCATTCTAAGTTTTATATTTAAATCATTAAGACTAGAAAATATTTTAAGGGAGTTATCCATATCCATAATATTATTATTATATCTTGATCTAGTTGAATACCCACCGTCTGCAATGAGGGCTACTTTAATGATATTGTCATGGCAGGTTTCGAAATTATTATATAAAAAAAGTAAAGTGTCTTCTACATTAAGTTTATCGGCAATAATAATTCTGGCAATAAATCCAGCAGAGTTATTTTCAGTAGGATTTCAATTATCTTATACAGTAGTTATGAGCATAGGCATTATATGTAATAATATTAATATATTTGAAAAAAAGAATATAATTGCAACATACTTAAATAAAAGTATAAAAATTTCTTATGCTGCATTTATTGGTAGTTTAGTAATTATATATGATTACTTTTCAATTATTGTACCAGGTTCAATTATTATAAATGTGTTAATCATACCAATAACTTTTTTGGGGATAATTGTAATTTTCATACATCTTGTTATTTTCATGATATTTGATAGTCTAATTTTATTAATATTTATAGAGAAAATTTATCTTACAATAGAAATTTTTTTGGGTTATTTAACAATTGAAAACATCGCGTACTTTGAATTTGAAAAGAATACTAAACTTTTTGAATTAGTGCATTATATATATCCATTTTCCTTTATATTATATAAATTATATTTTAAAAACAATATTCTGAATTTTCTTTCGTTATGCTCAATTCCTATACTAATCATTTTAATCATTCAATGCATTTAAAACTGATGCATTTAAATTTGTTAAATTAACATAATCAATTTCCCCATAATTAAGCGAGTTATTCTTGTTTAATAATCTAATAAAGTGAAATTTACTTTCTTCTGGTTTTATTGTTTCAATATCTAATGTACCTATATCATTAGTATAATAATTTAGTGCTGATAATTCTGAATTCTTTAATGTTTGATGGATAGAATTACGTTGTTCTTCGCTGCAAACGCACACAGTAAATACCTTTAGTCCACGTTTTCTAAATTTTTTAAAAATTTTACTAATGGTTTCTAAATTGCTTTCAACTAATTTTAAATTGCTTCTTGTGTCCCAGAAATAAAACAATTTTGGGAAATTTGTTTTTTGATTTAAAAAAAAGTTAATTCTTTTACTGTCTGCATAATAAAGGTTTACGGTTTCTTGAGAATGCCTTTTAGCTACTTGCTCAGCGATTTTCATATCTTTTTGAAATTTAATCGCTGTACCATATACCTTTGTTTTATTAAATTTTACTTCTTCCCCATTTAATAAATTGTTAATAGTTTTTTCAAGGTGTGTTTTAATAGTATCATTTGGCCTCAAGTAGTTACCGATTTTTCCTGAATAAACCAACTTTTCATCCTTATTAAATAAATAACCGATAGGTGTAATTTTCGCATCTAAACTTTTTGTTATTACTTGCGTTTTACCATCGTAAATAAAGGGAAAATTATATTTTTCCTTATGGGCTCTTTGTTTCATTTCTTTAAAAGAGTCCCCATAATCCGAATATGCCAACTCATCTGGAAGAATAGCATTTTCATAATTAGGAGAAAATACAAATAGTTTTAATTCATAATCTACCCACTTTTTATTCATCTGAATAATTTTCTTTTGAAAAGATTGTGATACCTTACAATGGTTAGAAAGAAAAATTATTAGCGTTAATTTATGACCTTTCAAATGCCGGTTCGTATAATATTGACCATCAACTCCGAGTAGTTCAAATGGTTCTATCATATCAATAGTAAAGTTTCGCTCTGCCGCTATGCAATGTGTTTGTGCTAACTTTATGAAAATGCATAGTTTTATATAAAATATACATTTCTCAATCGATGTTTTCATAATTGAAGTTTTTTCATTCAGGGATTGAAGGTTACATGTTCAGTAATTAGTATTATTAAAGATGTACCCAGCTGACAAATTAGAAAATTGGTTTTACGGAAAAGGACATTGGTCTCAATCATCCGATGAAAATTGGTTTGATTGGCGCTGGCAATTAAGAAATCGGTTAAACAAAAAAGAGGATTTCCAAAAATATCTCCAGTTAACTGACGCAGAAATTGAAGGTTTTAATATTGCTCAGAATAAACTTTCAGTTTCTGTAACACCTTACTTTTTCAATTTAATCGATCCGAATAACCCTAATTGTCCTATTCGAAAACAGGTCATTCCATCCTCACAAGAGTCTGTTATTTCTGACACTGAAATGGCTGACCCCGTTGGAGAAGAAAATTCTATGCCTGTTCCTGGTATCGTTCATCGTTACCCAGATCGAGTTTTATTTTTAGTAACAGATCGCTGTGCATCTTATTGTAGGTACTGCACGAGAAGCAGGTTAGTATCTAATGCGCAAGATTATGGTTTTCATCCTTCGTTTGATGAAGGACTCGATTACATTGAAAAGAATACTTCGATCAGAGATGTTCTTATTAGTGGTGGTGACCCTCTTCTTTTATCTGATGATAAATTAGAGACTTTATTGACAAGGTTAAGTAATATTAAACACATCGAATTTATTCGAATTGGTTCAAGGATTCCAGTATTTCTACCTCAAAGAGTGACAGAACGTTTATTAGATATTCTTAAACGACAAGAAAATTTATGGTTAAGTATTCATATAAATCACCCCCTAGAATGTACTAAAGAACTATACTCAGTTTGTAGGAAATTAGTTAATTCCGGTATTCCATTAGGAAACCAGTCTGTATTGCTTAAAGATATAAATGATAATCCCGAAACAATGAAAAGTTTAATTCATCGATTGTTAATGATGAAGGTAAAACCTTATTATTTATATCAATGCGATTTAATTGAAGGTAGTTCACATTTAAGAACCGATCCTTCCGTAGGTATTAAGATAATCGAAGAACTAAGAGGGCATACAACTGGCTATGCTATTCCACAATTTGTTATTGATGCACCTCGCGGTGGCGGTAAAATACCATTAAACCCCAATTACATTGTTAATAAGAACGAAGAGGGTCTAACTTTAAAAAATTACGAAGGGAAAAAGTTTCATTACCCTTCTGGTAAGACAGTTAAAACAAATGTTACTTTGATTCCCTAATAATTTTTTAATCTGTTCTTATGGGCATAACTACGCATAAGAATGATAAATTTTCATCATTTGTCTCTTCTACCTTAAACACCCCTGGACTCATATCATCTCTAAATTCTAAGGTTACCTTATCCTTTATTATAGATTTTAGAGGGTCTAATAAAAACCGTGGGTTAAAAGATACTGCACCTTCATCGCCTACATAATTAATTGCCATAGATTCGCAGGCGTCTCCAAGAGTACTTTGCCCGGTAATTTCCATTTCATTTTCTTTTATCCTTAGTGTAACTTTTTCATCTGAAACTAGTGCAGCTCTATGAACGCATTCTTGCATCAACTCTCTTTCGATTTCTGCACTATTAAAATCATCTTTAGGGATTACTTGTTTATAATTTGGATATTTTCCTTCTACTACTTTTGAAACCAAATATACAGATTCTCGAAAACCGCTTGGGTTCTTTTCTGAGTCATCAACTTTTAATTCAAAAGCTACCTGGCGATCTGAAAAAGATATACTGACAGAATTGCCAATATCGGGTAATCGTTCAATTTCTGATACAGTCAAAGAGGGTAAAATGAACTCTCCTTCATCTCCGTCTTCGACCTTCATTTTACGACTAGTTACTGCTAATCTTCTCCCGTCCGTAGCGACTAAGGATAATTTTTCTTTACTAAATTGAAAAAATACACCCTTCAACATATACCTTTCTTCGTTAATAGATTGGGCATAGGAAACACTTTTTAACATCGAAACGATTTCTTTTCTTTCTAAGTTAAATTCTTTTTGTTCCTCCAATTCCGGTAAAGGTGGAAATTCCTTACTATCCATGCCAATTACATTAAAAACTGATCCTCGAGTACTTATTGTTGCTTTTGCTAAATCAGATGTTTCTACACTTACTTCAATGTCAGCTAATTCTCTGACTATTCTGCCCATTTCCTTTACTGGTAATGTAACAGAACCTTCTTCCATTACCTCAGCCTTCACAGAACACCTGGCACCTAAGTCTAAATTTGTCGTTGTTAATCTAACTAGGCCTTCTTTTGCCTCTATCAATACATTTTGCAATATAGGCATTGTTTTTCTAGCACCTACTACGCTGGTGACTAATTGTAATCCTGAACTAAAGTGGTCTCTATTTATCTTAAACTTCATTGCAAACATTAGTGACGGAAAAATTAACAATCTTCAATCTAGAATTAATATAAATAATTAAAATTCTATAAAACATATTCTTTATTATAGAGGAGAATATCTTTAATAAGAGTAAAAGTATATGAAGGATAATAGTTTACGAAAAAAAAGTTTGTTAATAAAAAAAGAGAAAGAAGGGAGAAATTAAAAGTTGTTAAATCGTTGTGAAAAACAAAAAACTTTTTTACAGCTTTTTCACAACATACTCATTTTTTTGCAAGAGATTCTAAATACTCCCAAAAACTCTGCAGATTTTCAAGTACAGCGTCTTCAGAGGAAGGCATTTTACAACGAATAAGAAAATCGTTTAACGAATTTTTTTGAAGAATAAAATGACAATGAAGTGAAATATCAATTTTTTCAAAATACACTCTAAAATCATCTATTCGAAGGCGATAAAACAATTTTCCATTTCTATTAAAGCGTCCAATGGAAGAATTTTCTCCGGATAAAATATCACTTGTCAGTGAACTTAATTTTTCCATTAAATAAAGTTGGTTAGCTTGACTTAAAGAATTTAGTTCATCTAGGCTTTGCTCAGAAAAAGTTACTTGGAACATATTTAGATATTAGCTTATTTTATTTCTAATGACAATTGCTTTAAATTGCTTAAAATTACAAATTAAACTTTCCAATAAAACCACTTCCTAAACAAAAAATGAGTAACAAAGAATTACAGAATGCCAAAAAAGTTTTAAAAAAGGAAAGTGAATCAATAAACTTAACAGCAAACCGCTTGGGTTCAAATTTCTCAACTGCACTGGATTTATTATTTAACGATCAAAATAAAATAATAGTCTGTGGAATTGGAAAATCCGGGCTTTTAGGAAAAAAAATCGCAGCAACGCTTAGTAGCACTGGATCGCCTGCGATCTTTCTACATGCATCAGAAGCAGTTCATGGCGATTTAGGAATTCATCAAAAAAACGATCCTGTAATTTTCCTATCAAATAGTGCGACAACACCAGAACTATTAGCTTTAGAACCAATTATTAGAAAAAGAAAGGGAAAGATAGTCGGAATTATGGGAAATATGAACGGTGCCCTAGCAAAAAAGGTTGATGTTTTTCTTGACGCTTCCGTTACAACAGAAGCTGACCCACTAGGGATTGTCCCAACATCAAGTTTTATGGTAGCTGCAGCTCTAGGGGATGCATTAGCATCAGGTTTAATGCAAAGGAGAAATTTCACAGAAACTGACTATGCTAAAACCCACCCGGCTGGTCAATTGGGAAGAAATTTATTACTAACTGTTAAAGATGTAATGCATAACCCGAGTAAAATTGCTAAAGTCTCTCCCCAAACTTCCATTCGCAAATTAGTGATAGAAATGACTAAATTTCCACTTGGAGCTGCATGCGTAATGGAAGAAAACAAATTGATTGGAATTATTACGGATGGTGACTTAAGAAGGGCATTAACGACAAACAGTAATCTATTAGAAATGAACTCAGAACAAATAATGAATTTAAACCCTAAGACAATATTGCCAGAACTTTCATTAGGAAAAGCTTTAAAGGAAATGGAAGAAGGTTCTAATCAAATTTCTGTATTGCCAGTTTATGAATTAAAAAACAAGGAATTATTAGGATTAATAAGATTACATGATATTTATACACCCAGTATGAGATGAAGATGCTTGAGCAAAAACGCCATTCAAGTATGATAGAATTAATTTCAATTAAATGTTTTCTAAAAGATTATTAACGCTAGTAATTTCAATTATAGCATTTATCGCAGCAATTTATTTGTTGATTCAATTAGATCATGCGTATGAAGAGTTTTCTCACTGGAAATCAAGAGAGGTAGTCTTAGAAAAAGAACTAGAAGAATTAAGAATAGAGGCAAATGATCATAAGCAATTTTTAAATAGACTACGGAGTGACCCGGACTTTCAAGATGCAGTTGCAAGAAAAGAACTAGGTTACGGTAAAACAGAAGAACGCCTCTACCGTTTTCCAAAAGAAAGTATAAACAATAGCAATTTAAAAAGAAGCGAAACCCAGGATTAAGATACAATAGTAACTAGCAAAAAATTTAAAATAAACAAAAATTTAATGAATAACGAAGAACTGATTTCACTTATATTAAAATGCAAAGAAAACCAAAACCTTTATGGTTCGTCCTGTGAAAACCTCTTAGAACTCGTAAAATGTGAAGAAATTCCAGCATGGATATTGGAATCATTGTGGGAGCTATTTAAAAACGAGGACTGGGAAGAATTAAATAATAGGTTTTATACAAACCTTGCATTTGGCACAGGGGGTATGAGAGGTCGTACAATAGGGAACTATGTTACCAAAGCAGAAAAAGGGACAGCTAAAGAAAAAGAAACCCCAAACTATGCCGCTGTAGGGAGTAATACCCTAAATGAAATAACAGTTCTGAGGGCAACTAAAGCATTGTTTCTACATGTTAAAAAATGGTTAGCAGAAGAAGGTATTCTTGCACAACCCCGCCTCGTAATTGCTCATGATGTTAGGCATTTCTCCCGTAAGTTTTGTGAATTATCTGCATCCGCCTGGAGCAAATTAGGTGGTTATGCACTAGTTTTTGATGGGCCCCGCTCGACCCCGCAACTTAGTTTTACTGTTCGTCACAGATATGCACACGCAGGAGTCGTAATTACAGCTAGCCATAACCCATTTCACGATAATGGGTTTAAAGCTTATTTTGCAGATGGTGCACAATTAGTTCCCCCTCACGCAGAAGAAGTTGTGGAAAGATACGAAAAAATTTCAATTCAAGATTTACTACCACTTTTAGTGGCTGAAACGAATGAAGAATCATGGAATATTTTACCAACAGAGGATGATTTAGCATACAGGGCAGCACTGGAAGATGCAGTTTTAGACCCAGACATCTTGAAGGATAATGCTCCAAAGTTAGTTTTTACTCCGATTCATGGAACCGGTTCAATATCAGCCATTCCTGCCTTATGGGATCATGGTGTAGAGGTAGCGGTTGTAGACGAACAAAATAAATTTGATCCAAATTTTAGTTCAGTCCACTCACCTAACCCGGAAAATCCAGAAGCATTAAAAAAGGGTATTGCGGTAGCCCAAAAAACAAAAAGCGAATTTGTACTTGGTAGTGACCCTGATTGTGACCGCATAGGCGTGGCAGTCAGAAATGCCAAAGGTGCGTTTGAATGCTTAACAGGTAATCAGGTGGCAACGATGCTTGCTGAATATAGATTAATTGTTGCAAAACGTAGAAAGATTATTCCAGAAGAAGGCTCACATAGAATTGCAATTTTAAAAACATTTGTAACATCTCCCATGATTTCAAAAATTGCAGAATCTTTTGGTGTAAAATGCGTTAATACGCCAACGGGTTTTAAGTGGATGGCTGAAAAACTAGGAAAATACGAAGATCAAGCCCTTATCGAATTGAAGGAAAAGGAGGGCTTGTCTTTGGATTTTGATGCCACTGACTTATTTGCTCGAATTGATATTCTCACTAGGTATTCAACATTTGTAATTCTTGGAGCTGAAGAAAGTTATGGATACCTACCTCTTGATATCGTAAGAGATAAAGACGGAAATGCATCAGCTTTAGCAATAGCAGAACTCTTTGCTTTTTTAAAATCAAGCAAGACGAAACCTTTAGATTTTCTTGATAATTTATATAAAAAATATGGTTATCATGAGGAAAAAACAGAAAACCTATATTTCGAAGGCGCTGATGGAAGTGAGATAATTAAAAAGTTAGCAGCCTCTTATCGAAGTAACCAAATTGAGGAACTAGCAGGTGTTAAAGTTTCGGGTATGAAAGACTTTTTGGAAAAAGGTTATATCGATGAAGAAGAGGAAGAGTTACCGCAAGAAAACTTCCTAATGTTGAAATTGGAAAATGGTTTTTCGGTTGCAATTAGACCAAGTGGAACAGAGCCAAAGATAAAATATTATTTATTTGGTTGTGGTGAGAAAAACCCAATTGATTTGCCTGGATGCAAAACCGAGGTTTCAGGTAAGATTCAAGAAATGGCAAGCTGGCTCGTAAGCGATGCGAAAGAAAGAGTGGGAAAGTAGTATCCTTAAGGAAATGCTAAATAAGCATAGAGGCAGGGTTTTCAAGAGTTTCAGCAAGAAACTTTAGGAAATTAGCACCAATTGCTCCATCTACTAGTCGGTGGTCACAACTTAACCCAAGAATCATGGTTTCTCCGGCTTGAATATTGCCCGTTGCATCCACCACTGGCTTCTTGACGCTTGCTCCGATTGAAAGGATTGCAGCATTTGGTGGATTGATTATGCCACTAAAAAAATCTATACCAAACATACCTAAATTAGAAACCGTAAAGGTAGAACCTGACATTTCATCAGGCATTAATTTTTTAGTACGAGCTTTGGAAATTAGACCTTTGGCCTCAATGGATAGCCCCTCAAGGCTTAATTGGTCAGCATTTCGAACAACTGGTGTGACTAAACCATCTTCAACCGCAACACCGAATGCAAGATGAACGCCTCCATGGTATTTAATTTCATTTTCCCCCCAAGAAGAATTAATCTCTGGAACTAATTTAATAGTTTCAGCACACGCCTTTAATATTAAATCATTAATAGAAATTTTAGTAACATTTTCTTTACTTAATTGAGCTAATTTTAAATTTATAGCAGCTCTTGCATTCTTAAGGGGGAGGGCATTAATTTCCTTTTGAAGATAAAAGTGGGGTATAGTATTTTTAGACTCGAGTAACCTTTTTGCGATAATTGATCGCATTTTTGATACAGGAATGGTTTTATCTTTAAGGCTATCTTGGGTACTCGTATCAATTATTCTGGGCTCAGGCGATGGAGGTGTGGAAATGGTTTCGATATCTCCAGTGACTTTGGATGTCTTTAGTACATCTGCTTTAGTAATTCTACCATGCGGTCCAGATCCTGTAATTTTGTTTAAATCGATATTTTGTTCCTGAGCGATCTTTTTAGCCAAGGGAGATACTCGCATTCTTTTGTCCGATAAAGTGTCCTTGGGCAGATCTTTTTTTACCTCTGCTATTTCTGCTGACTCTGCCTTCACGGGTGTCAGGGCCTCCTCTTTCCCCACATTAACTTCAGGCTTTTCTGTTCCAACAATATCTTTTTTTGTTTCAGTGATTTCAGTTTTTGGCACAACGGGTATTTCAACTTTCTCGCCGGCATCCCCAATCGCTGCAAGTGGACTTCCAATGGGAACTTCATCTCCCGCTTGAACGAAAATTTCTAGTAATGTACCATCGTCGAAATTTTCTAATTCCATCGTTGCTTTATCTGTTTCAACTTCAGCTAAAATATCGCCGTTTGTAACAACATCCCCGACCTTCTTATGCCATTGAACTAAGGTGCCAACTGACATTGTATCACTGAGTTTGGGCATTTCTATAATTGTAGCCATTTTGTTAAATATAAATTGGTTTAAATTAATTCCATAGCTTTAGCCAAGATTCGATCATGGGCAGGGATTTGAATATTTTCAAGAGCCTTGCTGTAAGCCTGTGGAGCATCAATCGCTGAAATTCTTTTGATGGGTGCGTCCAAGTAATCAAATGCTTGATCCTGAATAATAAAAGCAAGCTGAGCATCAACCCCGCAAAATGGTTTATTTTCCTCAACAAGCAATACTCTGTTAGTTTTTTTAACAGTTTTTATTATGGCGTCCACATCAAGGGGCCGAATTGAACGTAAGTCTAGAACTTCAACAGAAACATTATGTTTTTCTTCTAAAGTTTGCGCAACTTCAAGTGATGTATGAACTGCTTTTCCATGAGCAATAATACTCATGTCATTCCCCTCTTTCAAGATATTGGCTTTGCCGAGAGGAACAATAAAATCACTTTCTTCTGGTACTTCGCCTTTCATGTTATAAAGGATAGTATTTTCCATAACACAAACGGGATCGTTGTCCCGAATTGCTGCTTTCATCATTCCTTTTGCATCCGCAGGAGTAGCTGGACAAATAACTTTAAGCCCAGGGGTATTTGCGGCAAAGTTTTCGGGTGTATGTGAGTGGGTTGCGCCTACATTAGTTCCACCATTAGCTGGACCCCTAAAAACGATAGGAACATTTATAAGCCCACCTGACATGTATCTCACACTTGCAGCATTATTAAATATTTGATCAAAAGCTACATAACAGAAACTCCAAAACATAAATTCAACAACTGGCCTCATGCCCATCATTGCAGCACCAACAGCAAGTCCGGAGAATGCTGCTTCACTAATAGGAGTATCAATAATGCGATCTGGTCCAAATTTTTCTAACATCCCTTCAGAAACCTTGTAAGAGCCTTTAAACTGAGCCACCTCTTCGCCCATCAGGACAACATTTTTATCTCTTTCAATTTCCTCGGAAAGGGCTTGGTTGAGAGCTTCTCGATAAGTTATATTAGCCATAGAAATAAATTTATTTTGAATTGATTATGCCGGAGTTTCAAAAAACATAGTACCTAGAGAGGTTTTTTCTTGGGGATTATCTGTTTCCCAATAGATGTCATCCATTAATTCCTGAGGGTCGGGGTAGGGGCTGGCGTCAGCAAAATCAGCAGAAGCATCAGCGTCACCTTTTGCTCTAGAATCAAGATTTTTAATCTGTTCCTCCGAGATGTTACCTTCTTGTAATAATTTTTCCCTAAATAAATTCAGCGGATCTTTATTTACTTTATATTCTTCAATCTCTTCCTTACTACGGTAAGTCTGATCTGGGTCAGCAACAGAATGACCACGGTACCTGTATGTAACAATTTCTAAAACAGAAGGTCTAGATTTTTTATGAGCATTCTCAAGAGCATCAGAAATTGTTTGGCGGACTTCGTAAATATCGTGTCCATGAGACACTGACCAATCTATGTCAAAGGCACCGCCCCTTCTAGCCAAAGGGTCTCCTGCGGAATGTCGGGATTCTGCTGTCCCCATTGAATAACCATTATTTTCTATAATAAATATAACGGGAAGGTTCCAAAGAGAGGCTAAGTTAAGGGATTCGTAAAAAGGGCCTTGATTGGTAGCTCCATCCCCCATGAAACACAAACAAGCACCAACTTTTTTGTTATATTTAAGTGCGAATGCAATTCCCAACCCTAATGGCGTTTGTCCACCGACAATTCCATGCCCGCCCCAATAATTTTTATCTGGAGCAAAAAAATGCATAGAGCCTCCCTTTCCTTTTGAGCAGCCAGTTTTCTTGCCATAGAGTTCAGCCATGCACTCATCAAAGTCCATGCCAACAGCAAGAGCATGACCATGATCACGGTAGGCTGTTATAACATGATCATCCTGCCCCAGCATCGAAACGGATCCTACCGCAACTGCTTCCTGGCCAATGTAAAGATGAAGAAATCCGCCAATATGTCCTTGTTGGTATGCTCGTAATGATCTTTCTTCAAATCGCCTAATCCGTACCATTTTGTCGTACAAATCAACTTTTTCCTCGGGAGTTAACGAGGCGTTTGCAGGAGACAGAGCGAAATCAGTTACGGAACTTTCTTGAGTAAGTTGATTAACATTAACCTCTTCGCTAACTAAAGTTTTGTTATTGTTTTCCGAATCCACAGGGGTTGGATCTAAGGTTGTATCGTGGTGTAAGCCTTCCATGTAATTAAAAAATGGGGTAAAAGTTAATAGAATTTGAAATTATCCAATTAATTAGGCTTGGCTTCAATCTTAATTTTAAGGTTTTCGGGATTCGTGCAATCAGCGCGAACCCCCCAAAAACCATCCTTGCGCAGATCATAAAACGGCCAGACCAGTTTATGATCAGAAGTTGGGATTTGAAGTTTATTAATTTCGCTTCTTTCAAAAAATTTAAATGAACCCTCTGCAAAATCTTTAGGTTTATTGTTAATGGTTTTATTGCAGGCAAATAGGAACATGAGCCAATTACAGGAATTTTCATATCCCTTTTCAGAAACATAGCCAAAAAGCGATAAATCATTATCACTCAAGTGTAAGCCCGTTTCTTCCCCCGCCTCTCGTTTGGCACATTCTACAGGGGATTCACCGATTTCAGTTAATAATTTACCACCAGGTGGACTCCATAATCCTTTGTTTGGAGTTTTTTTTCTCTTGAGCAAAAGAAGCTTGTTCTCTTGATTTCGAATAAAAAGTAAGCAAGATATCTTAAAGTCCATTAGTTTATGCTTGTTATTTGTATACAACATTTGGAATGATGGCAACAGGCCAAAACAAAACCCTTAACATTTAACCAAATGAAAAAATTTCTCAAAATATTCGCCCTTACAGTAATTATCCATAACTTTGGATATCTTTTCGCAGCTACTACCCCAACTGTGGTTTTAGAAGATGTAGAAATTTCTAAAGAATCAGCTAATTGGTTAAAAGTTGCAGTGAAGTTTAAATTTCCTGTTCATCCATTGCAGTCTAAATTTCAAAGATCACCAAAGTCCAAAGAGGATTTCGTTAATTTGAATTATATTGATGATGTTAAGGTTAAACTCTACATTTGTTTTAGTAATGAAACTCAAAAAGCAACATTGCGTTCATTAAAAAAGTTGGATGCTGAGTATTATCAGTATTACAGTTCTGAAATAGAATTTTTAGCATTGAAATACAAAATTAATACTAGTTTTTACGCTAATTTTTTGTTTCCAATTGAAATTGCTGAACGTGACGGTTTTATATCCACATATGTAAAACATATTGGTCATGCTGTAGAAATTTCAATAGGTGGAATTCCATTGGAATTCCCAGAGTCAGAAAGATTTTTGAAGTATAATCCAAAGGATCCTAAAGAAAATAACTACATCGGTAAATTTAAACAACAAGCTCAACAAAATTCGTCAAAAAACGAAGGCTTCCTGATTCCTGCTCATATCATAAGCTCTCAATATTTGGAAGGGGCGGGGCCTGTAAGAAGAAAAAAGTCGTCATATTAAATTAAAACTCTACCTAAATTGAAAGTCTATTAACCTATGAGCAGCAAGAGAGAAGTAATTATAAATTGCGGCATCTCCCATGTTTCAGCAAGTATTTTTCAATATAGTGGAGAGACTCTTACGCTAAAGCAAGTCGCACTGCAGACATTAGAATATGACTACTCTAATGACAAATTATGGTTGGACGCTCTGATTGTTGGTCTTGAAAAATTATGTAAAAAAGAAAAAGTTAAAGGGAATGCCCGATTTATTTTTCCCGGAAGTTTGCTTCTAAATAAAACACTGCGTGTTCCACATGTTGATGAGGAAAAACAGAAGAAAATTGTAGCTTTCGAATTGTCCCAAAAAATGCCCTTTCCACTGGCGGAGTTAATTTGGGACTATCAGGTCATAGATGACGATGGGGTTGAGCAAGAAATACTCGCATTTGCGGTAAAACCAGAAGTTGCAGAAACTTTTTGTGAAAAAGTAATTGAGATTGGTTTAACACCTGTTCAGATTACCCCTGCACCAGTTCTTGATTATAATGCATTAATGTCATCTGGAATTGGATTGGAACAGCAGGAAACATTAGTTGTCAATATTGGAGCAAAGTCTACAAACTTGTTATTTATAAACCCCACAGGTTTTCTGATTAGAAGTATTGCAATAGGTGGTAATACCTTAACGCAAAACATTTCCGATAATTTAGGAATTTTATTTGAAAAAGCAGAAGAAATAAAAAAAAGTTATTTTTCTGGAGAAATTGCGTTTTCTCCCGAAGATCCTAGCGTAAAAGTTTTAGAAAATTGTTCTCAGCAGTTCCTAATGAGGGCAAGCCAAGAGATCACCCGCTCTATTGTTACATACAAGCGCCTAAAAAAAGGAAAATCACCAACGCGAATGTTTCTCTCCGGCAGAGGAACTTTACTTAATAACTTGCCCGATTATCTTAGCCAAAGTCAAAGCTTAAATATTGATTATTTTGATCCTTTAAAATGTATATCTATCGCGGAAGATATTGATCAGGGCATGCTAGGTCTTTTGCCATTTATGATAGGCGAACCAATTGGGCTGGCATCAGCTATATTTCAAAATCAAAACAACCAAGTTTTTAAGAGACCCTTAAACTTACTTCCTGCAAATAAGCTTTCGAATATAGCATTAAAAAAGAAGATGCCGGTCCTTATGTTATGTGCTGTATTTTTTTCCTTAATTCCATTACCTGGAATTTTGAAAAAGAGTTCTTTAATAGATGAACTAAATAAAGAATTGGACTCGGTTTCTAAAACAAAAAATTCTCTAGAATCCGAAATAAAACAAAGAGAAGAACTTCAAGAGAATTTTAATTTCACAGATAAATTAAATTCAATCATATATAAACGAAATGAACTTTTCAATAAGCCTAGTTTATCATGTTGGTCGATTCAAGACTTTCTAAACCAATTACAGAGCTCCCTTGATCACCCAGACGTCGCTGACACTTGGTTTGACCATTTAGAGTTCCAGGATAACTTACAAAAGCCTCAAATTTCGGGTAGAAATTCACCTTTATCTGATCAATCATCAAAATTGAAAATAATTCTTACCGGCAGATATTTAGTTCGTTTACCAGATTCATTCGACCAAACAAACGGGCCTGAAAAAAGGAATTATTTAATAGAATTAAATAGCAAAAAACAAGAAGCCCTTACTCAGTATCTTCAATCATTACCATTTATAGAAAAAATTGATAAAAAGACTTTTTCTATTGAAGGGGAGGGCGATCTTTTTGAAAGAAATTTTACTCATTTTAAGTATGTTTTTAGGCATAGAAATTAAAGATAATTATGCGATTTATTAAAAAAAATAAAGCGTTGATTTCCATGGTTGCATTGTTTTCCTGTGTCTTTTTGTGTCTACAATATGTATCATGCAATTATTCTGACAGTGTAGATAAACTTTTATTATCTACAGAAAAAGAAAGAAAATTAATTAATAGTATTAATGATGATTTGGTTAAATATGATGGTCTAAAAATTGAATTTGACTCCTCAATAAATGACCTTAAAAACTTGGCTAAGATTGAAAAAGAACAAAATCGATTTTGGAGCAATATATTAAACAGTAATTCAAATATTTTTTCTTCCTGGAAAGAAAAAAGTTCTGAATCTATAAACGCTGATTTAACTAAACTCTATTCCAAATTACGCGAGACCTGCTCTTCTAATAATATCGTTTTTAATAAAACAACAAATAACAATTTTCCTTCTTTTGATTCACAACCGGTAAATACGGAAAAAAAATATGGTTTTGGATTATCATCTTATGATGGTTTTTGGCCAAGTTTTAGTAAGGATGAAGCTCGTTTACTCGGAATACAATCTAAGATTATAACACAAATTATACAGTTTTTATCAGCTTCCTCAAGTGATGATCACGCTATAACCTTATTGGAAATTTTTCGTGAATCCGTCGGTGAAGTAGATTCTCAGCATATCGACACTGATCAACTATCGGTACCAAATTTGGAAACAAAAGTAGTTCGTTTCAATGATGGTATTGAAAGTTTTGTTTTCCTAATCAAATTTAATTCACATACATCACATGCACGAAGTTTTATAAATCAGTTAAGACCACCTTTTCTTATAAGAGACTTGGTAGTAAGTCGGACCATCAATGATACTGTCTTTACTAAAGACCAACCTAAAATTAGTCCTTTTGGAAATAATTCTGATAATGTTAGTAAACAACTCCCCATTGTTCAAAATGTTGAATCTCAATTTACCGTTATTATTGAATATATTACAAAAATTAACAGAGATATTAAGGTTCTCAGCGACATATCCGTTAATAACCTACAGTCCAACCACCAAGTTCTTAATAGTTTTTTAGAACTTTCAGGGAATGACGAGCATATAACAAAATTTCGTGAAAGTCCTTAAAAACCATTTCGAAAAACTCTTATTAGTACTAACTATTTCAGTACTAATGGTATTATCGCTATATTTTATTTTTGGAACTACTGAATCCTCAAACACTAGAAATTTTGTATCACAACCTGCTTTTACGGTTGATAAATTGTTCGACGACGAGGTTTTGAAAATACCTAAAGATTCCAGTCTTTTGCCTTCTCAAGTATTGCATTTTATCTCTGCTGATAATGAAGTAAAAAGTTTCACAATCCAAAAAATTATTTTCAAGCGCAAATGCAAAGTTTCAATTCATCTAAAAAATAATACAGTTTTAAGAGGCAGATTGTTAAATTCCAATCCCACTATATTTACTAAGAATTGGAAAAAATCCAAAGCCCCCATATCCATTGATACAGATTTAGGTGTAAAGAATATTAGTAGTAAGGATATAGATTTTATTAAAGGAGAACAGAGTATTGTTTTAGATAATTCACTTGATGGTATTGATCCGGACAAATGGAGTATATCTACATACCAAAATAAAAGCATATTTTTAAATGATTTAAATCAAACAGACAGGATTAGATGGATTAAATCTTCTTCTGATTTTAATTCCACAATTTATGACCTTTTTACTCCCCCCATTATTTACCTGGTTGATGGAAAGCTTACTACAACATTACCTACAATTGAAAAGAAAGCCGAACAAGATGAACCATTTGGAATTTCTCTCATTAAATTTGAAAAGAAAAAATATCGATTTAAAATTAGCAGTTGGATAGGGCAAACACCTTATTTCGATGATACACAAACTAGATTTTCAGCCAATTCCGATAGGTATGTTAAAAATCGCGTTGAACTTAAAATACCTTACAAAATCAACAATTCTTACAAACCTGGAATGCCCACATTAGTTAAAACAACATTAGATGATGATGATAAACTATTAATGGTTGAGTACTTTTCCGTTCAACAAATCAAGGACCCTAAAACAGGTGGATCACGGTCTGTTGGTAGAGCACTTGTCAAAGATTTTAAATTTGATGGCAAACCCTTTGAAATAAATAGCCTGATGAAGGATGTCTATTCAGGTGAAACTTCTATTGTACTGAAGGTTGAATTACCTGACATAGTTATGGAAGAAATCATACTTTCCGAAACCGATTTGGGTAAAAAGATTTCATTAGGGGGGCGAACATACGAAGTTTTAGATATTGATAGCACAAATAAGAAAGTTACGCTTAAGAAAGTAGGACCAAAACCAACATTAATTGAGGAGAAATCGTTACAATTACCTTAAATTAATTTACAAAATATAATGTAATTTTACAAAATTGAATTAATCTGCGGAAAATGTTTTCGACTGGACCTGAGAAGTAATATTCCTAGTTGAGAAAATAGAGCATTTAGGGTGTAATCTCATCACTACAAAACGATAGCCTTGGCTCGATCTCGACCCAATTGCAGATAGAACGCCTGCCCAAATTAATTAAATTGTTTCATAAAGAAATTCCGTCGCCTTCTTCCTGGATAGGTTAGATGCACATGAAATCGAAAACCATATTAGATTAGCTAAAGCATTTTTACGAAACGCTCCTCAGGGTCTTTAGTTTTCTATTTCAAGTTTAAACATAGAAGTTTTTTAAATTTAACTCGCACCGAACCGAACCGCGTTGAAAGTTAACTATTTCCATTATGTTAGCGTTGGAACTCGGCTGGATTGTTTGAATTTTCTTATTACTTGGTATTTTATCCAGCGTTTATTTTGAAAATGTTAGTATTTTATGGATTGACCAGAATCCACTATAGTGTGAAATGGTTCATTAAGCTTGTTCTGTTTATTGCCCCTTATAAAATGCGTATTTTTACATTCAATCAAATTTGTCTTTTGGTGTTTCTGTGTGTTTCGTTTTATCTGAGTGGGCAGGAACCGTTAAATTCAATCGACAATTCCTTAAAGCTACCTCAAGTCAGCCTTGACGAACTGCCTGTTCAGTCTCCTTCACCTTCTTTTGCTGAGAAAAAAGAACCCTTGGCAGTTCTAAGTATTGGCAAGGATACAAACCTAATCAGATTGCTGGCTGAGATCAGAAGGCTTTCTGGAGCGGGTCAAATTAAAGAAGCTCAAGAAGCAGCGACGAAAGCATTGGAAACGATCTCTGAAACAGAGGAAAATAATTTTTATCTTAACCAAATCCGTAAAGAAGAAACAAAGCTTTATTTTAATTTAGCGAATCAGGCAATGCGTGATAAGCAATATTCATTAGCAAGCCAATTACTTGCCAGATACAGGGAAAATGTTTCGCTTGAATTGGAAGATCGAAAACGAAAAAGGGAATTGGTGCTTTCCAGCAAGGGGCCATCAGATGTAAGTTTAGTTGGTAAATTGGTCGAAGAGTTAGATAAAGCAAAGAAAGATTTGGCCCAAATTAGGGCGAAAGCCGGATTACCTGAAGACGATGCTAAGCCAGATTTTGAAAGGCTGATGGAAGCAGAAAAAGCAAAAATGGCATTTTCCATGAGAAGAGCAGAGAATTTACTCTTGAAAGCAAGAAAAGACAGTTCAGATGGTCAATACGATTTAGCAAACGATCAATTAAATGAAGCTCTTAACATCCTTCCCTCCAATGTCTCCAGTATTGCCTTGATCAGCGATATTTATAAGACGAAACAACAGGTAACATGGTATCGTATGGGAGAGGCAATGCTGAAAGGTCAGGTAGCGGAAGTTAAGAAACTGGGTAGAGAATATGAAGATATTGAAGAATCAAGAAAAAGGGCCGAAACGGAAACTTTAGGAATTGAAGAAACTCCGGATTTTGATGCAGAAATGTTAAAAGCAAAAGAGAAATCAGAAGAGCAGGCAAAGATTGCTGAAGAAATGCTGTCTAAATCAAAAGGTCAGATTCGAAAAAAGCAATATGAGGAAGCGGATGAAACACTTTACAAAATAAAGAATTTTCTAGAACCAAATACTAGAACATGGCCGATTATTCTCGAGGCATCTCTTCTCAAAAATAGTATTAATTTAGAAAAAGCTGAGGATGCCAGAAAGGAGAAAGACTGGGATCTAGCCGAACAATATCTAGACGCTTTTAAAACAAAATTTTATCAGGATACTGATATACAGGGTAATCCAATGACATATGGTCGACCTGGTCTTAAAGCCACTGAAGGTGAAAATGCATATAAGCAGGAATTTGGAAAAGTTGATCGAATGTCTGATCGAATTGAGAGTGACAAGGCAAACCCATACCGTAGGGATATTTCCGAATTCACTCCTGAATGGAAGGATGAGCAGGCAGTGCTATCCGATCTACTTATGCGTGCCAAAGTTCAGTTTATTAACGGCGACTTAACAGGAGCAACTGAATCGTACAGAACAATAGAAACTCGTTATTCTGATAATTTTGAAGCCAAAGAAATGCTTCGCAGGATTTCAGTTGTTCGTCAGCAGGAAAGTTACCTTGGTTATCTCAAAACTCGTCAGCAAATGCTTGAGGAAATCGAACGGGAATGGGAGAGACCCAAGGTATTTGACCGTCAAATTGAAGAAGTTGAAAAAGTCCAAGAAGGCCCGAGTATTTTAGAAAATAAAATGAAAATTATTCAGGTCCCAGGCGTGCAATTTTTTGAATCACCCTTACCCGAAGTAATGATAGAACTTCAACGGCAAGCTAAAAACTTTGATTTGACTGAGCCTGAATTAGCTAAAAAGGGAGTAAGCATTCTCGTATTACAGGAACCAGGTGAACCTCCTCCCAATGTTACGATCACCCTCAACCCAATGCCTTTGGGTCAAATGATTCAGTTTATTACAGAAATGGTTAGCTGGACTTATGATGTACGTTCGGACGCAATTGTTATTTCCAAGTCAGGTGGTTCGATCAGGGGCCGGCCATTGGAAACAGAATTTTTTGAAGTTACCCAAGGAACCATTAACCGAATGACAGGTGGTGCTGGCGGAGGAGGTATGGGTGGTGGTGCCGACCCTTTTGCACCTGCACCAGGTGGAGGTGGAGGAGGGGCAGACGATACGGGAGCAAAAATCAAAGCTTTTTTAGAGGGTGCTGGCATTTCGTTTGATGATACTAAAGGCCATAAATTTGTTTTTGATGGATTTCAAATGATCGTAACACATGAGAGAAGGAATCTGGATTTAATCATACGAATTCTCGAGAGATTGGATGCCGATTCAAGCCGGCAAGTAGAAATTGAAACCAAATTCCTAGAAGTGCAGGAAGGTGCTTTGGACGAAGTTAGTTTTGATTGGGGTTTACAGTGGGACAATCCAAAACTTGGCTTTGATCCTAATACCGGTAAACCTTTCACAGATTCCGATGGGTTACCAATGCCCATTTGGGACAAAAATTTAGTCGGGAACACACGAAAACTAGCCGATGCCCATTCAGCTACGGGAATGTCGCGAGATACAATAATAAGCATTCCTGATAATGATAGGGCATCCTTAAATATACCAAACGCAGCCCCCAATTTGCCTGGTAGAATTGGAATTGGAGAGGGTGTGCAACCACTTCTTAATATGAAAATGTCAGCCCCTGAAATATTGGGATCGGGCAATATTTTAGGAAATACGCAGGCAACTCTTTTAATAAATGCACTTAAGAGAAAGCAAGGAACGGATTTATTGAGTGCTCCTAGAATTACCGTTATGGATGGGCAACCCGCTCAAATAACGATTGCACAGGAGTTTATTTACCCAACTAATTACGAACCGGCACCTTTGCCAGGAGCAGGAGGAGGAGGGGGAAACAACAATCAGGGGATCGGTGCACTTGCACAGGCTATTCAAATTCAATCCGCTATTCCCCAGTTTGAAACTGTAGCCCCAGATGATGAGCAACCCGGTTTTCGTGAAGTCGGTGTAGTTCTAGATGTTACTCCAAGGATTGAGAAATATAATTCCATTGCATTGGAGCTTAGCCCTAAAGTTACTGAATTTGATGGCTTTATTGAATATGGTGGCTCGCAAGCTATGATTGGAACATCAGCCGTAGGTGCCCCCCCCATGATTATTCAACCATCCGGTATTCTGATGCCAATTTTTTCCGTTCGGAAAGTAAATACATCTGTTACTATTTTCGATGGTGCCACCGTTATTATCGGTGGGCTGACCAGAGAAGAAGTTAAAACAGTTAACGATAAAATACCAGTTTTGGGTAATATCCCCCTCATTGGTAGGCTTTTCCAATCATCGGCTGAGAGTTATCAAAAGCGCAATCTTTTGATATTTGTCAGTGCCAGTATTGTTTCACGGGGTGGCTCACCTGTTCAGGAGATGATTCAAAACATTAGCCCACAATCTATTTTCAAGGATCCAGTTATTATGACTCCAACTGGTACAATTCGCCGAGTTTTTAAGGGGGAATTGGATGCAGGGAAGAATTAAAATTATAAGATCGAATCATATTCTCCAAACGACTTTTAACTATTAAATGAGGACGGAAATTCATCAATTAGCTGCAAATCTCATACCTCGTGCCTCGATGCTTGATATACCTCACAGTTCAAGGTATCAAGCTGAAACGAAGAAAGAACTATTTATTGATGGCGTGCCGGAACTACTTCTACTCCGCCTGCTCGCACGAAATGAAATTTACGACCATGTACTCAATGTTTAAATTACATTACATATCGCTACTATTAAAAAATTGGCTTCAGCTGAATCGGTCAGTTTAGCACTTGGTAGGACGAAGAGATTATTACCAACTTATGTGAAAAAATTCCTTTAATAATGAAATGTCAGGTATTCATGAGCAAACGGACTTCGATAAATCAAAGTCGCTCTTACTTCAGTTATGGGTGCTGGCCAAATAATCCTTTAAAAAACATCACCAATTTATGGTTAGGCTTCAATTTAAAGAAACCTTGTATGTCTATGTGTACTTATGCGAAGAGCTACTAACCATAGAATAGTTTTCGCCCATGTAGTATTTAAAATATTTAATAAGATATTAGCATCTACCGACATATAGCTATTGACAGCCTTACCAGATTGCAAAAAGCCCTTTTTTAATGTAACTTTATTTCAATGCCTAACGCCCCTTTGCTTAAAGTAATTCAGTACTTAAAGTCCAATTTATTTAGACTGTTAGTTATTTTTGCGATTATTTTAGGAGTAATTGGGCTGTCAAAGAGTATTTTTGACAAAATAACGAACCTAAATTCTCAATATTCTTCTGAAAAAAGAAGACCAATTTCTTCTCCTAATGATGTTGTTAAAACAGAATCAAAAAAAGAAGAGGATGTTCGTTCAAACAATAGGATACCATCATCAAAAGTTAAGTCAGTAGAAGGTGTTTCAACCAATAATAGCATCCCTGATGATTTATCAATATTTAGCCAGTTTGAAGGTTGGCTAAAAAAATGGGAGTCTTTACATCGCGATCCTCAACAGCGGCGCTTTCCTGATCCAAGAAAAACTAGGCATCTTTTGAAGATAGGCGAAAAACTTGCCTTGAAGAGATCAGAATTATTAAGTGAAATAATTCAACAAAATCCTCATGAGGCTTTAGAACGAGCGTTACCCAAGGAACTAGTAAATGCAGCAATCATTCCTCCTCAAA
>Ga0209631_10000657_pt1 | contig 47162 bp, 36 predicted proteins | sample COG_08_FD_184752 | JGI IMG/M metagenome (GOLD analysis project Ga0209631, IMG submission 184752) | Pelagic Microbial community sample from North Sea - COGITO 998_met_08 (SPAdes) (version 2) | ecosystem: Environmental > Aquatic > Marine > Neritic zone/Coastal water | place: Helgoland, sampling... | reverse complement strand
GGATGGCTTCGGCTCAGCGATTCATGCCACTGAGACTCAAATCTTCGGAGGTGGGGTCGTCAGTCCGAGGACGATGGCGGTGGGCTCACCCGACACAGTGGGAAGTGATCGCGTGCTCAGATCCGCCAAAATGACATGCGCGGTCGAGAGGCTCGAGCTGAGGGCTGGTGCTCCGCACGCTGCCAGTGCAAGGCAGTCGACGGGCGCTGGGTCGGGTGCGTGTTCGGCCTCAGAGCTCCCCGGTTGCTCCATCCCAACGGTTGAGCCGCCCGCATGCGCATGATCCATGGTCGTCATCTCGTGAGCCGCAGCTTCGTGCTGCTCGTGATCCTGAGCACAGGCCGCCAGCGGAGCCGAAACCGACTGCACCGCAAGAAGGGCTAGGAGGACCAGGCCAGAATGGCGTCGAGTTTGACGAGTCATCTGTCTAATATGCAGTTATACGGACGTACAACAAGGCGTCGGTGCCTGTCCGAGTCGGGGTATGCGTTCGCCTCGAACGGTCGCTTACTGATCCAGAATGAGCGCGCGTCCGACGAGCTTGCCCGGATCTGCTCCGGGCTTGGGGACGAACTTGTCCATCCATCCGCCATCCCAGCTGGCGATATAGAGGTTTCCTTCCTGGTCCACGTCCATCTGGTGCGGACGGTCTAGGCCGCCGGCAAACCCTCCGCGTGTGCCACCGAAGGCGCCCACGTAGTACTGGAGCTCACCCTGGGTGTTGTACTTCAGGAGCCGGTTGAGTCGGGCGGAGATCACCCAGACCGATTCGGATTCGTCAATGAAGACGCCGACGGGGTCGGAAACATCTGGCCAGTCCTCGATGAACTCACCTTCCTCCGTGAACACCTGAATACGGTTGTTGGTGCGGTCGCCGACGTAAATGCGGTGATCGCGGTCGATGGCTACACCGTGCACGAGATCGAACTGTCCAGGTCCGTCACCCAGTTCCCCGAACTCCATGAGAAATTCGCCGTCGGCGTTGTAGCGCACGATGCGTGAATTCCAGTAACCGTCACCCAGCAGGAAGTCACCGTTCGGGAAGAAGGCGAGCACGGCAGGATCACCGTAGGTGTAGGGCCCCGGGTTCGGGTTGGCGCGCGCGTCAGCGCGCGTTCTCGGATGCTCGGGATCCACGAGCTGCATCACGAGTTCGCTGCCGTCGTTTGAGAACTTCAGGATCTGCATGTTTACGTCGCGCATGCCGAGGCCGCGCTCCACGACCCACACGTGTCGTTCCGGGTCGTATGGGCTGATGTAGATCTGATGCGGTTTGTTGAAGAGGGAGTCCCACTGACTCCAGTTCTCCGTGATGTTGCCATCCCGGTCCACCGCGACGACGTAGTTCGAGCTTCCCTCGCGCTCACGGTTCTGCGCGTCTCGATCACCCCAGATGCCGACGATGATGCGGTCGGGATTGTCCACGGCGACGCCGGAGACCTGTCCCCAACCCCAGACGTCATCATGGTCGGGTGCTGGCTTCCACCAGTTTTCGACGGCCACGTATTCGCCTGTTCGGTCGTCACCGCCCTTTTCGATCGGGCCATCGGACGCCGGTGGGGCGTCGGAGCCACCGCATGCGACGACGAGAACGAGCATGGCGAGCGCGCTCAGATGGTAGACTCGGTCCCGTGTACGCATGGTGCCTCACTTCACTGATGGTCGTTCGAGCAGCGTCAGGAGTATAAGGTGCGCGTAATCCGCACGCAGTGCTCTCGGATGCGGGACTCCGACGGGCTCTTACGGGCGTGCGTCAGGGCTGACTAGGGTTGGGGTCGTGCTTCGTCTTCCATCAGGATCCGATCCAGCGTGTCGACGACCCGGTCGGCGTCCCGCTGATCGAAGGTCATTGGCGGCTTGATCTTGATGACATTGTGGTCCGGTCCGTCAGTGCTGAGAAGGACGCCGAGTTGAGCGGCTCGGTTCGCGACGTACCGTGCGATCCGTGAACTAGGTGTTTTCTGCATTCGATCCTCGACGAACTCGATGCCAAGGAAGAGTCCACGCCCTCGGACGTCACCAACGCTCTCGTGACGCATGGCGAGCGACGCGAGGTTCGCTTTCAGGGTGCCTCCAACGACCGCTGCGTGCTCCTGGAGACGATCCGCTTCGATCACGTCGAGGACGGCCAATCCGATCGCAGCCGACACAGGGTTTCCACCAAATGTGCTGAAGAACTCCATGCCGTTCGCGAATGACTTGGCGATCTCCGGAGAGGTCACTACGGCTCCGATCGGATGACCGTTCCCCATGGGTTTTCCGAGTGTGACGATGTCGGGCACCACGTTCTGGGAGCTGAAGCCCCACATGTGGCTGCCAACTCGGCCGAAGCCGATCTGGACTTCATCGGCAATGCATACTGCGCCGCGAGACCGGGCGATGCGGAACGCCTCCTCGAGATATCCGGCGGGCGGCTCGATCTGGCCTCCACACGAGAGGATGCTTTCTGCGATGAACGCGCCCGGTGCCTGTCCACTCGAACTGAGTGATCCGAAGGCCTCGCCCACGTGCATCGCGTAACGGACTGCGCGGTCCATGACCTCACGTCCGTAAAGCCCGCGGTAGTCGTCGGGCAGTGGAGCCACCCGCACCCAATCCGGTGCGCCGGCCCCGCCCTGGCCTGCGTGCTTGTAGTGACTGACGTCGATCAGGCTCTGCGAGTGACCGTGGTATCCGCCTTCGATCGCCACTACACCCTGACCACCGGTATGCGCACGCGCCATGCGTAGCGCGAGTTCGTTGGCCTCAGAGCCCGAGTTGACGAAGAAGCAGACGGAGAGCGGGTCAGGAAGGAGATCAGCCAGACGTTCGGCGTACTCCAGAACGTTCTCGTGGAGGTACCGGGTGTTCGTGTTGAGTACGCTCATCTGCCGCTGTCCGGCCTCGACCACCGATCGGCGTTCGTGACCGACGTGGGCCACGTTGTTCACGCAGTCGAGGTAGCTCCGACCCATGGTGTCGTAGAGGCAGGTGCCAATCCCGCGGACGATGTGCAGGGGTGCCTCGTACGCGATGCTGAGGTTCGCCCCAAACAGCGCTGCCCGGCGGTCTGAGAGATCGGAAGGCGGCACGAATGTCGTATCACTTGAAAGCCGAAGAATCAGGTTGGGGTCCGGCGAGAACGAGGCCCAGACACTCTGCTCACGAGGAGCCGCCACGCCGGGGAACTGCCCCTCGAAATCCAGCAGGTCCGTGAGGATCTGGAAGTGGAGGTGCGGTGGCCAGTTACCGTTTTCCGGAAACGGCCCAATTCTGGCGATCGCATCACCCGATGCGACGGTGGCGCCCACCTGGAGTTCCTCCACCGACGACGCCTCGAGGTGGCCGTACAACGTCCAGAAGGGACCGGCCGGGCCATCGTGTTCAAGTATGACGGTGGGGCCGTAGTCCAGGCCCTGGCCATTATCGGCTGCTGAATACACGCGCCCCGCGATGGGAGCGTACACGGTCGTGCTGGCCTGATCGAAGATGTCGATGCCCGTGTGGACGGTTCGTCGCTCACGGGGGTCACCGTCGCGACCCGCGAAGATCTCGGTCAGGTAAAATGCCCGCGGCTCGAGATAGCGTCCGATACCGACCGTGGCGCCCTCGTCCTCTATGTGACGGAAGACGCGACGGGTGAAGTCCTGGGTGTCGTCCGTGTCTCGGCCATGCAGCAGTGGGCTCGAAAGACTGAGATCGAGCACGATGATCTCGTCCTCAGACTCGGGCATCTCCATGACGGGCTCAACTTTTTGTTTCTCGAGCCAGTCGATGAGTACCGGTGTCTTTGGCGATGCGGACAGCCCGGCCGCGTCACGGACGATTCCCTCGGCAAGTCGCACCGGGACGCGGTCGAGCGTTCGGATCATGTCCCACGCCGGACGCTCGGTAACAAGAGCGTACTCGTCGACCTTAGCGGACTGATGTCGGCGCCAGGCGGAGATGCTGACGCTTGCGCCGAGTCGAGCACGTGCCAGCGAGAAGACGACATCGGCTTCATCCTCGCTCAGCGGCGTCCGATCATGGAAGCCCCTGACCATAGCAGCCATCGACATGAGCGGGTCGTCGGTGCCGAGGATGGCATAGGCGATCGCGATGCCCAGGTCGAAGACGCGCGGCGCGGAGTGCGCGTCCCCCAGATCAATGATCCCCGAGATCTTGCGTGGTCCATCTCCAGGCGGACTGACGAGGATGTTGTGGTCGTTGACGTCCCCGTGGATCACCTGAGAGCCTAGACCGAGGAAGTCGGGCTCACGGGCGAGCCACCCCTGATGCACGGAACGGATCAGCTCGAGCTGCTCTCCCTGGAACAGGTCGAGGCAGCGCTCCATGACGAGCCCCGAACGCCCCAGGGCCCACTCGAAGTCGATGCGCGCGGGAGGGTGGTCCGGGTATGCACCGAGGGCGCTGTCCAGGTCGGCCATCCGGCGACCCAGATCGTACAGCAGGGAAAGAGAGCGGGGGCGGACATCCGCGAGCAGGTCCCCCTCCAGGTATTCGACGACCCTCAGTCGGTGGAGCTGGCCGTCGGGTCCAGTGTGCTTCACGATCGATGAACCGTCTGTGGACTTGATCACGTTCGCCGCGAAGCCATCGGTCGATCGGGCCAGGTGTCGGATCAGGTCGGCTTCGATCTCCAGGATCTCGTCCGTCTCGTCCGGAGTGGAGACTTTCGCGACGACCTTGGTCCCGTCCAGCACGTTCACGAGGAAGTTCAGATCCCGCTCTCCAGGGAGCTGGGTTAGCGTACCGTCGATCCCGTATTGCTCGCGCAATGCATCACGCACGGCGTCAGGGGCGAGATCTGGGTGACTCTGAATGTTGATCATGCGGGTCTTCGTGGCAGCCCGGACGTGAGTCCGGCAGTCGGTTCCGAGTCAGAAAAGATCGGTCGATTTGCCGCGAAGGGGAGGGGCAGGAAGCGATCGGGCGATCATGCCGCTCAGCTTTCGGGCGTCACACCCATAATGAGCGTCCACGTGGAGTCGTGGACAAACGAGGCCCGGGGCCCGCAGAAAGCCAGGAGTTCGGCCAGCAAATCGTCCTGTCCCGAGCGGAGGGTCATGCCACAGATGCCGATGGGTAGAGAGGCCCGGGCTAGCTCGACTGAGTCGGGAGCGGCATCGGCGTCAGCGGGGGTCAGAGTCGAGCCCGAATCCACCTCACACTCTTCGAGCATTTCAGCACGCTTCATTGGATCGAGTACTCGTCGCGAGTCAGCGAAGATCGCTCCGGGAAGGCGTTCGCGACCTCTGCAGGGATGGCACCCGGACCTCCAGCCGTCGCCCATGCGCGTGCCGAGGCGAAGTGTTGTCCGGAGGCTACTCGTAGCGCCTCGACACCTGCTGCGGCTACATCGACCAGGGCACGACACGAATGAGCGCGAAGTGTGGGCGTCGCTACAGCCAGCACAGCCATGGGTCAGTCGCGTACGAGCTTCCGGTACTTGAGTCGATGCGGCTGGGTCGCCTGGTCGCCGAGTCGCCGCTTTCGGTCTTCTTCGTACTCTTGGTAGTTCCCCTCGAACCAGACTACCTGGGAGTCGCCCTCGAACGCCATGATGTGGGTGCAGATGCGGTCGAGGAACCAGCGGTCATGGGAGATGACCAGGACGCATCCAGCGTAGTCCAAGATGGCGTTTTCAAGCGCACGCAGCGTGTCGACATCCAGGTCGTTGGTGGGCTCATCGAGGAGCATCACGTTACCGCCCGACTTCAGTAGCTTCGCCAGGTGCAGGCGATTTCGCTCACCTCCGGAGAGTACGCCCACCTTCTTCTGCTGATCGGCGCCACGGAAGTTGAACCAGGACAGATAGGCCCGGGGATTCACCTCGGCGCGCCCGAAGTTGAGAACATCGGCCCCGCCGCTCACTTCCTCGAAGACGGTTTTGTCACCGTCGAGCTTTGCGCGCGACTGGTCGACGTAGGCGAGTTCGACTGTCTGCCCCATCTCCATGGAGCCTGCGTCGGGTGATTCCTCACCGACGATCATCCTGAACAGGGTCGTCTTGCCGGCACCGTTTCCGCCGATGATGCCAACGACCGCCCCCGGCGGCACGTCGAAGTTCAGATCGTTGATGAGCAGCAGATCGCCGAAGCCTTTAGCCAACGCCTCCGCCTTGATCACCGTATTTCCAAGTCGCGGTCCTTTGGGGATCAGGATCTCGGCCGTCCGAGCCTGCTCGCGTTCGTCCGCGCTCAGCAGATCTTCATATGCGTTGATTCGGGCCTTGCCCTTCGCCTGACGTGCCCGGGGCGACATCCGGATCCAGTCGAGCTCTCGCTCGAGTGTCTTCTGGCGGGCCGATTCGGACTTTTCTTCCTGGCGAAGCCGTTCCTGTTTCTGCTCCAGCCACGATGTGTAGTTGCCCTTCCAGGGAATGCCCTGTCCGCGGTCGAGTTCGAGGATCCACTCGGCGACGTTGTCCAGGAAATACCGATCGTGTGTGATTGCGACAATTGTGCCGGGGAATTCGGCGAGGTGATGCTCGAGCCAGGCCACCGACTCTGCGTCGAGGTGGTTTGTGGGCTCGTCGAGGAGGAGCATGTCCGGTTGTTCCAGGAGCACGCGACAGAGGGCGACACGGCGGCGCTCACCGCCGGACAGGCTCGTCACGTCAGCGTCACCGGGTGGAAGCCGGAGCGCATCCATGGCGATCTCGAGTTTCCGATCGAGCTCCCACGCGTTCGAGGCGTCGATGCGATCCTGCAGCTTGGCCTGCTCGTCGATGAGTGCGTTCATCTCCTCATCAGTCGAGACGTCGCCGAATGCCATGCTGACTTCCTCGAACCGCGTTAGCAGCGCGCGCGTATCGGAGACCGCGAGTTCCACGTTCCCACGCACATCGAGGGACGGATCGAGCTCTGGTTCCTGGGCGAGGTAGCCGATCCTCGTGCCCTTCGCGGCCCAGGCTTCGCCGAGGAAATCGTTGTCGAGCCCTGCCATGATCCTCAAGAGACTGCTTTTTCCGGACCCGTTCGAGCCTACGACTCCGATCTTCGCCCCGGGGTAGAACGACAGGTTGATGTTCTTCAGGATCTCCCGCTTGGGCGGGACGATCTTGGAAAGCCGGTGCATGTGGTAGATGAACTGAGGTCCGGACATCGCGTGACTACGGGTCGGAGGTGTCGAACGACGGCGGAAAGTTAATTGCTCTCTGCCTGGGTGTAAGCGTGGTCAGACGCGCCCCCTCACGGCTTCGTTCTTCGGCTCCAGTGCTACCTGGAGCGCATCGATGTTTTCTTCTGAGGAGGTGTCGCTTCTGAGTCGGAATCCGGGTGGTCAGATACCGCCCGGACCACTCCCTCTACGGGCAAGCGACCGGTAGTACTCCTCGACGAGGCGGCGATATCCGTCCGGTACTTCGTCGGCTCCGCTCAGGGTCGCTCGACGATCCGCTTCACCCTCGACCTCACGGCGCAGGCTGAACTCGAGCCGCTTCAGCTGGTCGACCATCTCCTCGCTGAGGCCTGCGAGTGCTTCAGGGTCACCGTAGATCTCGTCTCGCTGCAGGTCTTGGAAGGACTGAATCAGATCGCGAAGCTCTTCGATCGGGCGTCCAGCGTTCTGCAGATCCTCTCGTAGCTCTGTGAGCTGGGACTCGCGCTGACGGAACTCCCTCTGGAACTGTCGGATCTCGTCCTCCGAGAACTCCCGAGGTGTGCCGCGTGCGGCGCCGCCAAACGGGGAACTGGCGTTTCGGTCGCCGACCCAGCCGTCGTTAGCACCGCCGCCGAGCCGGTTGGCGTCATCCTGTTGACCTTCGCCCTGACCCTGACCCTGACCCTGACCTTGGCCCTCACCCTGCTGGCCGTTCTGACCCTGTTGCTCTCCGGACTCGCTGAGACGGCGTTCCATTGCCTCCATGCCGCGGACAAGGTCGCGGGTCTCGCCTAGCGCGTCTTCGAGCGGCTCTGCTGTACGCTCACCCGTTGCGCCGCGAGCGGCCTCGAGCCGATCACGGAGCACCTGCAGGTCACCCTCGATCTGCAGCTCCATCGTGACGGCCGACTCCGGATCCCACTGTTCGATGGTGCCGCGGGTGTACTGGAGCTTCTCCTTCAACTTGGATTCGCGGATCTCGTCCGCGGCCTCTCCGAGCTCCCGCGCGGCTTGCGGGTTGTCGCGTCCGGCACTTCGGGAGGCCTCGTCGAGCCTGCGCTCGAGGTCCTGCACGACCTCGTGCATCTGGTCCTTCCGCTCCCGTAAACGGTCGATCTCTTCCTGCCGCTCGGAGCCGCGTTCACGCGGTAGTTCCCGCACGTCTCTCTGAACGTCACGTTGCTGGCGCTGAAGTTCCTCGACCTCATCGATCGCCTCTTCGGCGTCCCGACGTGCACGCTCCGAGCGGGCGTCCTCGAGTTGCCGTCGGGCTTCTTCCAGTCCGCGAAGGGCGGAGTTGGACTCCGACATGGCCTGAGATCCACCGGCCGCGGCCGACTGCCTCATGGCTTCGGAGGCCTGCTGGAGATCGCGTGCGGTCTCCTCAAGGTCGGGGTCATTCATCTCGCGAGCGAGTCGCTGCAATTGGCGCGCGGCTTCTTCGGTCTGATCAGCGAGTTCACGCTGAGCTTCCCCGCCACTGCCCTGGGCGCTCTGGTTCGCTGACGCGCGTCGCTGGCGCTCGGCGATCTGCTCTTGCCGGCGCGCTAGCTCCTGGAGCTCCTCGAGCAGCTCATCCACCTGATTGTCGGCCTGCTGCTGCTCGCCGCGCTGCACGGTCTCGTACTGGTTCTTCAGCTTGTCCAGTTCGAGCTCGAAGAGGTCGGCGAGGTCGTCCGCGGCCTGCTGACCACCACCACCACCTCCTCCACCACCCTGCTGCTGCTGGACGTACCGTTCGTACGTCTCCTCCGCCTGCTGGAGGAACCGTAGCGCTTCCTGCTCGTCGGGCATCGCCTCCTGAAGCTCTTCTGCGTTCAGGTCTTCGACGGCCCTCGTCATCGCTTCGAACGCCTGAGGCAGGATTGCCGAAACATCCCGGAATCCCTCGTCAGATTGCGTAAGCCCTCGGTTCTGCATCCGCTGGAGCAGCGTCGTCACCTGATCTTGCAGTCGTGCCTGAGCGAGGCTGACGGACACGACGTTCTCACTGAACTCCTCATCGGAGTACGTGTCCCGCTGCCGCATCAGGTTGAACGTAGCCGCGATGATCTGGCGCTGCGTCTCGGACAGCGCGGTCTCGGCACCACCACCACCACCGCCCCCACCCCCACCACCTTGCTGCTCGGCCTGACGGTAGGCGCGCTCGAACGGACGGATGTTCAGGAAGTAGATGTCACTCGTGACCGTTCGGGAGGCTCCACCACGGTTGTCCTTCACCATAGCGTAGTACGACACGAGGTCCCCTACTTCGAGCTCCCACTCTTCGAGGAAGAACGTATGTCCGGTCGACACCTCCGGAAGTGGTGCACCACGCCCCTGAAAGACCGACACCGTGTCTTCGGTGAGCCCGTTGACTGAGTAGACGAGATCAATGGTGCCGATCCCGTAGTCGTCGTCCGCGACCATCTCGAGGTACACCTCTTCGATGGACGAAGCCGGCATGTCGCGACCGGGCGTCGAGAAGCGAATGGATGGGTCCATGTCGGACAGCACGTCGATTCGGTACTCGGGAGAGGCCGGGACCATCTCGCCGTTATCCGATCGGGCCAGCTCCAGAGAGTAGAAGCTGCCGTCGCCGACGGTGAAGCGTCCGATGAGCGTGCCGTCGGCTTCGACGGTCAGATCGCTCATCACGTTGCCGTCGAGAAGAAGCTGACCGGCGTCGGTCAGCATGGTCGGCTGGATGTTGAGCTCCACTATGGTCCCGGGCAGGGCAGCCACATCTCCTCCAGCCTCGATCACGCGGGGTTGGAGCCCTGTATAGCCCGGGAAGTAGAGGGTCAGGTCGAGCTGGTCGACGTACGGCAAGTCCGCCACATCGATCGTGAACGTTCCCGAGCGAACGCCTGTCGACTCGATGAAGTACTCAGTCGGCTCGTTCACGCCGAGGAGCAGCACCTCGAATCCCCCATCGAGGTCTGTGAGCATGCTCAGTCGCTGGAACGACTGCTCGGACTCGCTGCGGGTGAAGATCGAAGCCTCGCCAGCTTCAAATTGGTCGAGGGTCGCAGTCACCATCTGATCCGAGCCGCGCGCGATCGTGACGTCGCCCGGCAGCACTCCGACGGAATACGGGTTCACCGCCTCGGCAGCCGTGGTTGGAAAGAGCAGTGCGCTGAGGCCCAGACGCAGATGAGCCGGGCCGAGTAGCGTCACGGAGAGAGCGAGAACCACGAGGGCGGTCAGGCCACCTGCGAAGCGATAAAACCCACCCTGCTCGATGCGTCGGCCGTACCGAACGTTGCGTGCTTTTTCGAGCGCGATCTCGGCAGTACGACTCGTAAGATCCGGAGACGCCGAGCCGGATCCCTCGTCAAGAACACTCGTCACGGAGTGCTCGAGGCTGGGCTCCTGCTCCTCCAGGTAGAGGGCGACCTGCGCGTCCGTGACTTTGCGCCGGAGTGGCCTGACCAGGAACCAGACGGTCGAGACGAGGAGCGTGAACCAGGTAAGCACGCGCAGGGCGATGACGGTGTCTGCGTCGAACCGGGCGCGTTCGAGCCCGATCACGGCGAGGAAGGTCACGCCAGCGGTGAGTCCTACGACCCACATCAGACCTCGAAGAGCGAGACGCACGCGCCACCGCCAGCGGACGCCACGCACGACGTCGCTGATCCGATTCTGAACCTGACGCTTTTCTGATTCCCTCATGCCTCTCTCCCGTTGCGGCCTTGCGAACCTAATTCTGATTCGCCGGGGCCCGCCAATCTCCTAACCCGCGACCACTCCGGCGGCTCCTGTGGCGCGTCTCGACACCCAATTCGAGATCACCGTCTCGAGGGCGAAGAGCGCCAGTGCCGCCCCGAGCAGCCAACGCCACAGCGACTGCCGCCGTTCCTGATCTTCTTTCTGGAGTTCCACGGCCTGAGTCAGCCTTGGACTCCCGTCGTCCACAATGGCCGGAGCCTCGATCTGGAGGGCTAACTCGTCAGGCTCTACCCGGCCTAGGTTCGACTCCTCCAGGTCCACGTTCACGGCGATCACGAACGGGCGATCCGGATCGGTCCCCGGCTGGCGCACCGTGTAAAAGCCGTGCTCTTCGAGCGGCAGATAGCGCGGTCCGTCCACTGCCGGAAGAGCGAGATTCCCACCCATAGGCGAGAGGGCCACCTGATCGAGCCCTTCGACCAGACCCGCAGCCTCGGATGAGACGAGACCTGCTGTCTCCAGCGCCTCCGGGTTGGCAACATCCACTACCTGGCCGGCCACGAACCAGGGCAGAGCCTCCGCGCGGCCGCCCAGATACTCTGCCAGTCGATGCACGAAGGGCAGGTAGACGGGCTGAAGTGCGAGGTCGTTCCAGAACGAGTCGAGTGTCGTGGTCCAGACCAGGATCCGTCCGCGGCCGAGACGTAACTCGGCGAGGGCGATCGAGCCGTCATCGAAACGGGCCAGGACCATGGCCGAGTCTGAGGGCGCGAATCCGCGCGCCCGGTAGAAGCGGGCACCCGTGAAGTCACCGCTGCGCGGTCCCGAGAAGACTTCGAATACAGGGTGTTCGTAGTCGAGGTACCCAAGCCGCCCACCCCGTCCCTGGAGTCGATCCTGCATGGGCCCGGGGGTACCGGGGAGCATATCGGCGGCCGAAGCCGGCCAGCCGCTGTCCTGACCCAGCGCAACGAGCACTCCGCCCCCTTCCTCTGCGAAGGTGCGGATCCGCTCGGCAGAGCCGCCGTCGAGCTGGACGTCGTTGATGAAGACCGCTGCCGCGCCCTCGAGATCGACGGGGCGGACTGTACTGGAACGTCTAGACCGCACGTCGAAGCGACCGTCATCGGAGATCCCGAGCGCACCGCGCAGGTACAGGCTGGGATCGGTCGAGCCCGCTGCACCGTCCACGATCAACACGGAGAGTGAGCTGCCGGGCGAAAGGACGAAGTGGTGGGAGTTGTCAGCGCTCAGCGCCTCATCATCCAGACGCACGGTTCCCGTGGTGTGAGGTCGAGACAGGGTAAACGCCTGAAAGCTCACGGACTGAGCGTCGTTCGGAGCGAGCTCGATATCGACGGTCTGGATCTCCTGACCGTCGAGCTCGAGCGATACGCTGACGGTCTGAGTTGCCTCACCACCACGGCGAACGACCCTCGCCGTCGGCGTAATGCGTTCCCGACCCGCGACGATCTGTCGAGGGAGGGAGACGTCCGTGACCATCAAATTGTCGATAGTGTCCTCGCCGCCCACTTCAATTGGAATCAGGGAGCTCCCCGGAGGTAACTGCACGCCCTCGTCACCAGTCCAGCCGTTCCGCTGGAAGTCGCTGAGCAGGTAGACCTCACCCCGCGCGAGGGTGGACTCCTCCAGAATCGTCTGCGCGACCTTGAGCGCCGGACCGAACCTCGTGGCACCGGAGCTCACGGTGAGCGTGTCGAGTGCGGCCCTCAGGTGGGCCCGATCGGACGTAGAGCGCGCGACCACTTCGGCCCCGCGGGCGAACGTCACCAGTGACGCCCGGTCGAGCGGTCCGAGGTCGCTTAAGATCGCCTCCGCCTGCGACCGCGCCTGTTCGATCTGACCCTCGATCTCCATGCTGTAGGACCGGTCGAGGAGTACGACGATTTCACGTGGTCCGGCCGAGCCCAGCGCGGCACCCGAGCTCTGGTCGAGGAAGGGTCTGGAAAACGCTGCCGCGACGAAGGCGAGCGCGAGTGCACGGAGGGAAAGAAGGAACCAGTGCTGAATGCGGCGCCGACGACGCTCTTGGAAGGGGATCTTCTCCAGGAACATTAATGACGGAAAATGCACGACGTTGCGACGCTGCTTGCGCGTAAGGTGCACCGCGATCGGCACAACAACGCCTGCGAAGCCGATGAGGAAGAGCGGTACGAGAAAGGCCAGGCTCATCGTGTCTTGCTCATCCGCTCACGCGAGAGGAGGTACTCGAAGAGCGCCCTATCGAGCGGCTTGGACGTATCGAGGAGTCGATAGTCGATCCGGTGGTCGGTAAAGCTCCTCTCGAGTGCGGCCAGATGCGCGTTCATCATGGCGAGATAATCCGCACGCAGCTTGCCCGGGATGACCGGGATCTGCTCGCCGGTCTCGAGATCCTCGAAGCCCGACGCCTCCTGGAACGGGAACTCGAGTTCGTACGGATCCATGACGTGGAACACGATGACGTCATGACCGCGGGCCCGTAGTGGGCCGAGGGCGCTCAACACGGCGTCGGGCTCTTCGTAAAAGTCCGAGATCACGACCAGGATGCCTTTGCGGCCGAGCATCTCCGTGATCCTGAGGATCGGACCGGCCAGAGAGCCAGGCCGCCCTGCTTTCGCCCGATCGAGTGTGTGGAGGATCGTATCCAGGTGCTTCATCGAAGGCGGCACGTAGTCGACGATTTCATGATCGAACGTGACAAGGCCAACCCGGTCTCGCTGCTTATTCGAGAAGTACGTGAGACACGCAGCGAGATAACGTGCGTAATCGAGCTTCGTGAGTGAGTGGCTCCCGAAGCTCATGGACGCTGATAGATCTAGGAGCACCGAGAAATTCGCGTTGGTGTCCGCCTCGAACAGCTTGATGTAGTGGCGGTCGCTGCGGGCGAAGAGCTTCCAGTCGATCCGACGGATATCGTCGCCGGGCATGTACGGCCGGTGCTCGGCGAAGTCCATGCTGAACCCCAGGTAGGGCGAACGGTGGAGCCCGGTCAGGAATCCATCGACGACCGTACGCGCGAGCAGCTCCAGATTCCCGATCCGACCGAGTACGGCCGGGTCGAGGAACTGAGTGCTTGCTGCCGAGTGGCGAGGACGGGTGGTGGCCAAGGTGTTGCCCTACATCCCCGAGGACGGCTGAGGCGCGTACTCGATCAGCATGTCCACGAGCTGTGACGCGGACGTTCCCTCGGACTCAGCGTGGAAGTTGGTCAGTACTCGGTGACGGAGAACTGGCTGAGCTAGGGCGCGGATGTCATCGAACGTGACGTGATACCGACCCTTGGTCAGGGCTCGGGCTTTCGCACCGAGTACGAGGTACTGAGCCGCCCGTGGAGACGCGCCGTAGGCTACCCACTTCTTCACGAAGTCGGGGCAGTCGCCGTTGGAGCCGGGCCTCGTCAATCGGACGAGCCCGACCGCATATCGGAGAACGGACTCCGACACCGGGACACGGCGCACGAGCTCCTGAAAACCGATCAGATCGGGGCCGGTGACCGCATGACTGAACTCCGGCTTCTGGTTCCCTGTCGTGGAGCGGATGACTTCCAGCTCTTCCTCTTCCGGTAAGTGCTCGATGGCAATCTCGAACATGAAGCGGTCGAGCTGTGCTTCGGGTAGAGGGTACGTCCCCTCGAGTTCGATCGGGTTCTGAGTAGCAAAGACGTAGAACGGCTCATCGAGCGTGTAGGTGCGGCCCTGAACAGTGACGCGGTGCTCCTGCATCGCCTCGAGCAGGGCGGCCTGTGTCTTCGGCGGGGTTCGGTTGATTTCGTCGGCCAGGACGATGTTCGAGAACACCGGCCCGGGAGAGAACACCATCGAACGCCGGCCGGTATCCGGATCCTCCTGGATGATGTCTGTGCCCGTGATGTCCGAGGGCATCAGGTCTGGAGTGAACTGAATCCTGGAAAACTTGAGGTCGACGACCTGAGCGATGCTGTGGATCAGCAGCGTCTTGGCCAGTCCCGGCACACCGATGAGGAGGCTGTTGCCACCCACGAAGAGAGAGAGCAGGACCTGCTCGATGACCTCGTCCTGTCCGACGATCAGCTTTCGCAGCTCACTGATCATCTGCTCGCGGCCGTTCTTCAGCTTGTCGGCCAGTGCTACATCGTTGGCATCGTCCAGCTGGATGGTTCCGATCGCGTCGTCAGCCAAGAGTGTTCTCCCTGAAGGGTTAGTGTGTCATGGCGTAGACGACGTAGTTCACGCCGAGCTTGTACGCCTCGTTGGCCAGATCGATGGGGTAGTACCCGTAGTCTGAGAACTCCCAGTACTCGGCCATGTCATTATTCGCGTTGATGATCACCATCAAGCGCTTTGTGATGTCGTTGTCTGCGTAGATGCCGTACCAGGCAGGCGGGTATCCACCATAGGGCGGAACTACGTCTTGCGGCACAATACGGAAGAAGGAATCGAAGATCTCGTCGATGTCCGCGACCTGCATCATGTCGTGGTCGGGGAGGGCCCGCCTCAGGTGGAACTCGAGGTTGTCGAGCTCACGCGGCCCCCGAAAGTCATCGACCATCAGGAATCCACCTTTCTGGAGGTAGTTACCCAGGCGATCGACTTCTTCGTCACTGGGATTCCAGAAACCCGGTTCGACAATGTACGAGACCGGGTGCCTGAATAGCTCGTCATCCAGCAATGTGAAGACGTTCGACTGCTCCCGGCTCGTTCCTATGTTTGTCGTCTCGTCGAGGATCGCGAGGAAGTTACGGTCCGCGCGGGGATAGTCGTGTGCCCACATGGCCCCTCCTCGACGGCGTCCGAATCCACCGCTCCCCCGACCGCTCTGGAAGGCGAGGCGGACGAAGTGGTAGTCGCCATCGTATGTGGGGCCCTGGATGTCCTGCGGCGCTATAGCCACGAAGGAGGCGTAGTGGTCGGCGAGCGAGAGGGGGAGGGTCGCGCCCTCTCCCTCGTGGTTCTCGGACGGCCCCGCTACAGCGAGGGTCACGGCCAGACCGGCCGCTACGGTGGTCGCTATGGCCGCCCGCCCCAGTCCCCCTGGGCTCATAGTCACGACCCGATCCCCCTCAGCGAGAGCAGGAATTCGAGAGCCTCCTCGTAATTCGGAGCGATGCTGAGCGCGTCCATGACCGAGCGGCGCGCTTCACCAGGATCCCCTGCCTCCCGCTGCGCGACCGCCAGCAAATAGAGCGCTTCCGCACGGTCGACCGGATCGAGTGCGACAACGGCAGCACGCTCGATCGCGGCCTGCGGAGCGTTCCCCAGCTCAGCGTGCAGTTCGGCCAGGCGCTCGTGCAGACTCATCTCGTAGGGCCAGATGAGCACCGCCCGATCGAGCGCATCGGCGCTCTCCTGCTGACTGCCGAGTTCGGCAAGGATCTCCGAATGTGTGAGCATGCCTCGATAGTGAGACTCGGAGATCGCCGTGAGCTGCGTGAGGGTCTGGGCTGCATCGGCCAGATCGCCTCGTCCCTGCTGGATCTGTGCGATGAACCAGAGCGGACTGTCGACGCCACCGAAGCCAGGGAAGATCTCCAGCGTCGTGAGGAAGTGCTGCTCGGACTCGTCGAACCGCTCGGCCCGGTACAGCTGCACCGCGAGCTGCAGTCGACCGATGAGATCACCTGGGTGCGAGAGCACGAACCGCTCCATGCCTTCGATGTCATCCGGACCCGGACGCGGCTCCGCGATCTGGATCAGACCGGCAAGCGGACGCGCGAAGCGATCCTGCATGTAGTCGTCGAACTCGTCATCGAATTCGGTAATCGGTGTTCCGAGAAGAGACTCGAACAACTCTTCGGTCGTGCGACCCTCGGCGTAGCCCCGGAGCATGTCCCGGATTACGTCGAAGCCGTAACGTTCCTCGATGAATTGGAAGACGAGCGAGGCCTGGTAGTACGAGTGAATCACCTGCTGAGGGTAGTCGGGGTTCATGAACCCGTCGTTCAGCTCAGAGACCTTCTTCAGCCGGTCGTCACGCAAAGAAATCAGGAAGGCGATGTTCGCCTGGTGCCCCCACCCACGGCGTGCATTCCTCTGCTCGTGCACCGCGAGACCCTCGGAGAACCATCGTGGCACACGGTTGTCCGATAACGCGAGGTGGAAGGTGTGGGCGAGTTCGTGCCAGAAGACCGACGCCCAGTTGTAGTCACCTACTTCTCGCGCGGACGGGGCGTCCATGACGAGCACCCGGCCGAAGCTGACGCCCAGGGCGCCCAACCCGGCTTCGCCGAGCGTACGCACCGAGAAGTCGGCACTGTTCGGATACAGCTCGGCTCTGACGGGCAGGTCGGGCTCGGCCTGATAGCGTGCGGCGAGGGCGGCGTACGCCTCTTCTGCGATCGGGGCGAGGTACGTCGCGAGCAGTTCGTCCTCCGTCGAGTGCAGGAACAGCTCGAAGTGATCCGTCTCGTGGATCCGGTAGCGCTCGAAGGTGTCCGCGAGGTCCAGGTTGTTCTTGAACCACGGGTTGTAGGGGTCACCCGTGAAGGCTCGCTCGAGGCTGGCACGTCCGTCCTCGATGTCCCCGAGCCGCATCTGGTTCATTCCCCGGATGCCCCAGGCCTCCCAGGTGATAGAGTCGAGCGCGATCGCTTCCGATGCACGCTCGACGGCGTGGCTGTAGCGCCGGGTCATCACCATCAGCTCGGCGAGCTCGGTATCGAATGCGGCGTAGCGGGGATTGAGATCGAGCACCTGTGCCCGGACGCGCCGGAACGAGGTGAGATCGTCGAGGAGCAGATGTGAGCCCGCGATGGCTGTGAGCGCCGTGAGCGAGTTCGGGTTTGCGTCGAGCGCGGCCTGAGCTTCCTCACGTGCGTCGTCGTGGTTCTCACCTCGGAGGTGCCTCATCGCGATGAGCGCGTGGGCTCGCTCGTTCACCGGGTTCACGGCGAGCAGGCGCGCGAAGTAGTCGTTGGCCTCGGAGGCCCCATCGAAGGTCAGCGACTCGGCCATGCCCAGCAGTGCACCCGGGTGGTTCGGGTTCTCCGCGAGGACCGTCTGAAACTCCTGCTTGGCTGCCGGGCTGTCGTACTTCTCCAGGAAGAGCGTGCCGATGAGGACGTACGGCTCCGCCCAGGTCGGATCAGCGCTGGAGGCTTCGTCGTACGCCTTGAGGGCGTCCTGGAAGTATGCAGGGTTCGCGCGGCCCAGATATCGCATGGCTCGCCCTACTGCCACGAGGTCCCACGATGGGAGATTGCCGTTCGCGTCGTTGTACACGTCGATGAAGGCGCCGAAACGCCGCATTGCGTCGTCGGTGTCACCGCGCTCGAACAGGAGTTCGGCGAGGCGGACCTCAGCAGTCAGCTCTCCGCGGGCGCCAGAAGCCGCACCGAGACGATACGCCTGAGCCGCTTCATCCAGCCGCCCGGTCGCCCAGAGGGCGTCACCCGTCAGGTGTGCGACGAGGGCAGGCTCTGGAGCCGCCTGGCCCACCTCGATCGCATCCTCGTACGCACCGGTGGCGACCATGGCCTCCATCATCGACGCTCGTGCGAGCGAAGCAGCCGGTTGAGCGCGAACGATGTCGGCGTATGCGTCGATCGCTTCGGCGTACTGTCCCGACCTGAGCAGGCTCCTCGCCTCTGCGCGTGGATCGCTCGCGTCGTCCTGGGCGCGCAGGCCCCCCGGCGTCACCGCGAGGAGCAGCGCCACCGAGAGAAGGGCAGGCTGGAGCGAACGGAACATCATGATCTACCCCGCTCTAGCGCACGGATCTCACGGTTCTTCAGCGCCAGCTGGATCAGGAACGGCTCGATGGCGTCGAGATACTGATCCTCGGTCATCGACTCGCGCAGCGCTCGGACTTCGTCGATCTGCCCCTGAATTTCGTTCCGCTGCTCGTAGAGTCGGGCCAGTTCCGGGTCATCGGGGACCTGCGCCGCGGTACCCGAGATGCCTCCGAGCTGGAATGTCGCGGCCAGGGGACCGTCGGGTTCGATGAGTCCCGCATCGTGGCTGGCCGTCCCGTCTCCGTTGTCGTCGAGAACTGCATTCTCCGTCAGCAATTCGTTCTCGTTTTCGTAGAGCCGCTCGACCTCGCGACGCGTGTAGAGGAAGGCCTCGAGCAGGGAGACCTGCTCATCCTTGTCGAGGTCCGCGTCATCCCCCGCGATCGCGGCCGCAAAGAACTGTCCAAACTCGGTTGCGTTGAGTTGGCGTTCGTTCCGTGTCGCCGCGATCAGGATCCGATTCGGCCCGGAAAGCGGCGCAATGAAGCCGCCGCTGGCGGTACCTGTGTGGACCAGAGCCAGCGTCTGAGTGGGGAACTCTATCAGGCCCTGCGTCATATCCGACGGCACCAGGTCAGGCCCCGGCAAGTTAAATTGAGGCTCTTCCCGGCCGGTGGTTCCATGACCGATGAGGATCATGAAGAGGCGGTCGAGCGGCTCGACCTCCTGGGCGATCTCTCCGAGAAGCTGCAGCACGTTCGCACGGGTCGAGCGCATCGAGATCATGTCGGGCGCGACGTCGACCTTCTCTCCGAGGTAGGTCACGTTTTCCGGCGGAAGGCCATGGCGATCGATCAGCGCGTCATAGATCTGAGACGCCTCGGCATGGAAGCTCTCTCGATACTGCTCTTCGCCCCCGAGCCCGACGACGATGACCGCATGCGTGCGACCCTGGGCGGCCAGGTTGGCCGGAGCTGCCAGCAAGCCGGCGAGGAGAAGGGTTGCTGCGACCCTCACACGAGTCCCCGGATGCGCCGGAAGCCCCACTCCGAGCCCATGAGGATCAGCATGAGCAGAAAAATCACCGGCATGTCCCAGAGATCATGCTCTTCGGTCAGGGTCACGCCGGCCCCGCTGATCGAGATGTCTTCCGGCAGCGTAGAGACGTTCTCCGGCGCATAGAACCGGCCACCGGTCTCGTCGGCTACCCGCTGGAGCAGCGACGTGCGGCGCGCGGACGAGTAGTACTCGTCGTCACTGCGGGCGACATGCAGAATGGACTGGTCCGTGCCGAGGATCGAGCCTTCCCGGGTCGCTTCGAGCTCGATCTCGTAGTCACCCATCTCGCTGGGTCGGAACTCGACGACGTACTCGCCGTCTTCTTCCACCGTCCATTCGACCGGCAGTTCTTCGACCATTCCCGAAGGGCTGGTCACCCGGGCGATCACGCCAGCGTCGTTGACTTCCAGGTATGTCGAATCCGAGATCGTTGCGACGAGGCGGACCGCTTCGCCTGGCTCGACACGCTCCTGATCGGTCGCGACGGAGACCGCGTCGGGGACGCCATCCACAAGCCAGCGGAGCATCTGCTGCCAGAAAGATTCGTGGCTCTGGTCCTCGAGCGGTACGTCGGCATGCATCTGCCAGAGCCATGTATCCTGCGGCGTGAGCGCGATCGAGGTGCCACGGCCGTAGCGCTGGAAGGCGAGCGCGATCTGTCGGTCGACCGTTATGCCATCCGTGTTCGTTCCCTCGAGCAGTGTCGTCGCCCCCGGACGCACCTTTGTGATCGGGTTAACCACTGTGAGGGGTGGGAGCGAATCCCATCGGGCCGTTACGGCGTCCAGCTCGGCGTCGAGCTGGACGGCAGGGTGCGCGAGGCCCGCGGGTGTCGGGAGAACCCTGACTTCGGCGAAGTGTCCCTGAGGTCCAGTCGTCTGTGGCTCGTTCAGGATGACCGGGAGCACCTCCTCGACCGGGGTGCCAATCCATCCGCCTTCCGCGAAGGCGCTGTGTCCACCCACGAAGAGAAGGCCCCCGCCGCGCACGGAGACAAAGTCGGCGATCATCTGGAGCTGATCATGCGTGAAGGACGAGGCCTCGACCGACCCCAGCACGAGGGCTCGGTAGCGATACAGCTCCTCTCTGGTCGTCGGGAATCCGAAGGCGAGCTCTGTGCTGTCGGATACGGAGAGGCGGAGGAACTTACTCTCGGCTGTCCGCTGCAGCACAACGAGCTGAAGGTTCTGATCGTCCTCGACGGCCCGTCGCATGAACTTCACCTCGAAGCGCGGCTCGCCCTCGTAATAGAGTATTTTTTCACGTTCGCCGCGGACGTCCACCCAGGCGGTCCGGTTGTTGTTCTCAGCGACCCGCTCCCCGGCCTGCGTCGGGATCTGGAACTCGATCCGACGGGATCCTCCCTGCTCGAGCTCGAAGCCGATGCGTGCCACGACGGGCTCGCCGTCGGGGCCGAGTTCGACGGTTTCCTCGGCAAGGATCTGGGTTTCATCTGACACGACGATCGGCACGCTGCGCTGGCCGAATCCGTGCTGGGTCACGACCACGTCGACCATGAGGGTCGAGCCTTCAAGCACGGCGCGCGGAAGCTCCACGCGACCAAGCTCGATATCAGGCTCTACGACCTCGTCGCCGACTCCGATAGTAAAGACGGGTACACCGGCCGCCTGGAGTGGCACCAGCGCTTCCGTGAGTGGCCGATCGTCGTTGTCTGCTCCGTCAGACACCATCACGAGGCCAGCCAGCGGGACCCCAGCCAGATCTTCACGCGCCGCGTCGAGTGCGCGAGCTACGTGTGTATGTGTGCCGTCGAACGTGAGTTCTCCCAGTCCGTCGATTCGGTCGGCGAAGTCCGAGAACCGGAAGAAGCGCAGGACGAACCGCTCGGACAGACCGTCGAAGAGCGTGCCCGCGCCGGGCATGAACGCCTCAGCGACAAAGTCACTGCGCTGGGTCCCGTCTTCATTGTCGAGATCCATGCTGCGGGAGTCGTCGATGAGTACGCCCACGAAGTTCTGCTGGGGGACGACGGTCGAGATGAGCAGTGTGGGCTGCATCAGGCAGTAGACGAGCAGGCCGAGCAGCCCTACCCGAAGGCTCGCCATGATGCCGCGATCGACGACCGTACTCTTGCCGCGTGCGATGGTGTAGGTAGCGACTGCACTTGCAGCAACGAGACCCGCTATTCCCAGCCACAGTCGAAACGAGCCTGGGGCGCCGAACGCAAAGTCGCCCTGTTCGAAGGCGATACCGCGGTGCTTGAAGAGGAACTCGAACATGGTCTCCATGATGGTTCCTCAGTGGCTCATGCCGTAGACGATCATGTTCGCACCCATCTCGTAAGCGAACGTCGAATACTCGAGCGGATAGTAGGGGCTCTCAGCCCACTCCCAGGCGTCGCCGAGGTCGGTGTTCCAGTTGATGACGACCATCAGGCGACCCTCGTCGTCGAGGATGCCTTTCACGTACGGGGTGTAGCCGTCGCGCTCGTGCGTCTGATAGCCGTTGGCCCCGTTGTTGATGTTGGGGACCTGCAGCACTTCTTCGATGTCGTAGTAGGCACTGAAGATCGGGTGGTCTAGCCTGAGGTCGACGATCGATCGCTCGGGGAAGACACGGGCCATGTTCCACTCGAACACCTGCCACTCGCGGGTACCCCAGAAGTCGTCAACGATGAGGAAGCCTCCTGCGTCCAGGTAGCTGCGCAGGCCTGCGACCTCCTCGTCCGTCATCTCCATGCGTCCGACTTCGACGGCGTAGATGACAGGGAAACGACGGATCATGGGGTCCGCCAAGGAGACCGCATTCTCCCAATCGTAGGCGTTCAGGCGGACCAGACGCTTGAGCACGACGAGGAACTGTCGATCCCCCTTCGGATAGTCGGTTGCCCAGGACCCGCCGCCACGCCCACCGTAGAAGCCTCGCCCGTACCCCGAGTAGACCGCGCGCGTCCAGTAGAAGGGATAGCGACCGGGTAATTCACCCTCGACCATCCGTGGCCCCATGGCACCTGCGGACGGAGGGCGCACTGCGGGTGGAGCTTCCTGAGCCAGGAACTCTAAGCCGGGACGAAAGATCGGCGGAAGTTCGGCCATCCGAGGATCTGTACGACGCTCTCCACCCAGGTCGTGACTGCACCCTCCGAGCACGGAGAGTGCGGCGATGACCAGCATGCTGCCGGTGTGGGAGGGTCGCCTCATGGACTCGGTCCGGGTCTGGGCGCGCGGGGTTCCTTCCTACGAATCCCGTTGTGAATGGTTCCTGCTGTGATTCGTGCTGCTCCTGAATCCTCGATATGCTCGATTGGCTTCCTCGTGAACCGGGGTCTGGTGAACCTGATCGAGCATGCGATCGAAGGGTATTTCGACCTGATGACGATGCCCCGGACCCAAGGGTCAAGCACACCCATAAGCGACAGTACGGCCTCGACCATAGATTGAACATATGCCCAACAAACCGATGACCGTTACGTCACGGAACGTGACCCTTCGCGACTTCGTGATCTTTCAGAGCAAGCTGGCCCTTGACGGTCTGAAGGACCTGGTTGCGTTCAACTTGTCGATCGTCGCGATCATCCTCGACTTCATTTCCGGCCGAGGAAAGCGTCCACGTCTGTTTTACTCGATCGTGCGTGCCAGCGAGCGCTTCGACCGATGGCTGAATCTGCACAGCGTCGTTCTTCGCATGGACGAGCGGGGCAGTGATGAGGGTCTCTTCGGTGGAGCCAACGAAGACGACGACAGCATCGTGGGTGAGATCGAACGTATGATCAAAGGCCAGTCCGTCAGCCGGGAGGAGGTCATGCAGAGGCTGCGTGCCGGCTCGGACGCGCTGCGAGGAAAGGACGGGTTCAGGAAAAGCCAGACCCCGTCAAACCACGAATCTCCACCATTCCCCGAGGGAGATGAGCGGTCGGGTGATCGGGGTCGACGATGAGCCGAACGGGGAGCGCTCGGTGAGCCAACCTGCAACGGAGTCGTCCTCGGTGTTCGCCGAGCGGATCGAGAAAGGCTTCTTCTTGGGTCTACTCCTCACGTTCACTCTGCTTCTCTTCTCGGTTCTTTCGGGCTTTTTTCAGCCCATCTTCTGGGCTGCCCTCATGGGTGTGCTTTTCCATCCTGTGCAGAAGTGGTTCGAAGGGGAGCTGAAAGGGCGCGCGTCTCTCTCGGCGGCCATGACGCTGCTGGTCATTCTCGTAACCGTCGTGGTCCCTACTCTTCTGGTCGCCGGAGCAGTCGCTGATCAGGGACTCTTGCTCTACCAGAGCCTCCAGGAAGGTGACGTGAATCCGGGTGCGATCCTGGAGCAGTTGGAGCAGTCGCTTCCTACCGAGTTGGTAGCCTCGCTCGAGCGGGCGGGGATCGTTCCGGAGACCATTCAGGACCGGATCTCTCAGGTGGCACTTGATGGGAGTGGATTCGTCGCCGGGTTGGCCGTGAGCGTGGGGCAGAACGTGGGTCGTTTCGCGGCCATGTTCTTCGTCATGCTCTATCTCCTCTTCTTCGCCCTCCGTGATGGAGGGTCGACACTCGAACGGGTCATGTGGGCTCTGCCTCTTGGGGATGAGCGGGAGCGAGACCTCTTTGCGAAATTCGCCGAGGTCGGTCGGGCGACGATCAAGGGCACGCTCGTGGTCGGCGCTGTACAGGGTCTACTCGGGGGGATCATCTTCACGATTCTAGGAATTCAGGGCGCGATCTTCTGGGGCGTCGTGATGATCTTCCTGTCGATCCTGCCTGCGGTCGGGGCGACGCTCGTCTGGCTCCCCGCTGCGCTGTTTCTGGTCGTGGGCGGAGCGGCAGCGAAGGGGCTCATCCTTCTGATCTATGGGTTCTTCGTGATCGGGCTCGCGGACAACATCCTGCGCCCGCTGCTGGTCGGTCGGGATACGAAGATGCCGGACTGGATGATTCTCGTCTCGACGCTCGGGGGACTGACCACATTCGGCATCTCCGGCTTCGTCATAGGTCCGATCATCGCAGCCATGTTCCTGGCGATCTGGACAATGTTCGGGGAGCAGCAGGCGGGAGCCATGATCGTTGGGACGGCAGCTGCTCAGACAGAGGGGAGCGACAAGCTTGGCGATGACTCCGGTGAGGCCACGGTCGAGCAGCCCTCTCTCTGACCCGATCGCTGTCCTGCGGCTTGGTTACCCCACCAGGCGCGGTCTGAAGATGCGGGGGGCGTACTCCCTTAGGTGCCGTTCCTTGTCTACCTGAGGAATTCCGTCGGTCATCCAGCCCGGTGCCGGTTCATCACGAAGATGGTGACCGAAGAAATCCTGGAGCCGATACTGGAAGTCGATCCGGTTCTGGAGCTTCCTCAACCCGTGTCCTTCGTCCGGATACGACAGCCAGATGACCGGCTTCTCGAGGAAGCGAAGCGCGTTGTACCACTCGAGCCCCTGCTCCCAGTTAACGGTCGGATCCGACTCGCCGTGCAGATAGAGGACTGGCGTGTCCATGGTCTCGACACCAGAGATCGGTGACTCCCGCCAGTACAGATCGAAGTCGTCGTACGGATTCGTCGCATACCGGCCCTGACCGTAGATGTCATAGCTGTGGTTGTTCTGGCCGCTTCCGACGAAGAGCTGGTTGAACTCACTCACCAGATTGATGGGCGCGGCGCCGTGCGCGATCGCGGAGAACATTGTCGACCGGGTCGCGATATAGGCGCTGCCTCCGCCGGAGTACGAGTGCCCGCTGAGACCCACGGCGTCCGGATCGGCGAAGCCCATGTCGATGACTTTCTGGGTCGCGGCCTCGACCGCCTCGAGCATGTCCGAGTGTGAACTTCCGATGCGGAAGTGCACGTCCGGCTGCATGAGCAGATACCCACTGCTGACGAGGCCGGCGAAGTTTGGCTGATGCCGATAGATCGGGGCCGGATACAGGTGGAGGTCCTGCGAGTACTTCTCGTAGAAGCGCACGACCATGGGCAGGCGCTCTCCCTCCTGATACGTCTCCGGAACGGCGAGCGTGCCCTGGAGCGTCGTCCCATCTGTCAGCGTGTAGTCGAACAGAATGCGGGAGCCCCACAGGAATTCGTTCTGCTGGGGATTCGCGTCCGAGATCTGCTCGCGATCGCTGAAGTCGCTATCGCTGATCCAGAGGTCGGGAAAGTCCTGCCACGTCTGCACGGTGAAGAGATATCGGTCCGCGTCTGCCGCTTTCAGCGGGTAGGAGAAACGGCGGTCCTCCCAGGTGATCTCCTCTAGGTCACGTCCGTCGAGCTCGAAGAAGCCTTCTTTTTTGGTCCATTCACCGTACGCCTCCAGCAGGAGCGGACCGTCGAGGTCGAGTGTCTCGGTCTCCGCGTCGGTTTCGACCACACGAAGCTGGATCTCCCCCTCCGTTCCGTACCCCCCGGTGAGGTTCACCGCGGGGCCCGCATCGTACGACTGGTACCAGACGTCGTAACGGTCGTATAGGATGATGCCGTTCGAGTCCGCGGTGTAGCCGGCCACCCCGTGCGGAGGCTTTTCACCAAAGCGATCGAACTGCTGGTTGGTGAAGTCGGTCGGCGCGTTTTCCGTCAGGTTCACATGCCGATCTTCGTCCGTCCGGTAGTCCCAGATATCGCCGTTCTTCCAGTAGAGGAAGTGATCGCTGTCGGGCGAGAGGCCAAGCGTCCGGAGGTGACCCACAAGTACGGGCGTCCGAGCACCGGACCGGGTGTCGATCCGGTAGTAGTCAGCGTAGTTGGGCTTCCAGTCGGAGACGTATGCAGAATCATCGCTTCCGATGCCCCACCGGCCGTCTTTCGTGATCTGGACAGAGCGCATCTCCTCGTCCGCCAGATGCACGAGTCGGGCGTTCTGTAGGTGCAGCGCAGCGACGTAGGTCCGATCCTGGTCCTGTGAGAGCTGTCTCTGCTGCTGGGACTGGATCCGGTCGTCCTCCCAGTGCCATATGTTGACGTCGGCGAGCGGGAGTCCGTCTTCACCCCACTCGTCGAGCTCTTCTTCCTGCGGCTTTGTCGCGACGAAGAGGATCGAGGCGTCTTCGTTGAAGACGAGTCGGTCCTTCTCGCTCAGGACCCAGCCGTCATTGAGCCCTTCGATGTCGGGCCCGAATTCGTAGCGCAGTGGCACACCCTCACCGATGCCTGAAAACGCGAGAACTGTGTTTTCGCGCTCGCTCAGGCCGTCGGGTGCGGTTCCACGCAGGACGGTGATCGACCCTCCGTCCTCCGACCACATCAGCCTGGAGTAGCGCTCCTTGCTGTTGTCGAGGCCACGTCGGGCGCCGTTCGACAGATCCACCAGGTATAGGCCGTTTCCGTCTCCGCCCTCCGCGTCGATCGTGTACGCCAGATGGGTGCCAGCCTCGTTCATCGCGAGCTGGTAGACGCTCCCGATGAGTTCCTCGTAGCTCTCGGACAGGTTGCGGAGAATGAGGCCGGTTCCGTCGTGCTCCGCGTCGTCACTGGTCTGCGTCTTTTCGACCCAGAAATGGCTCGAGGTCTCGGAGAATCCGTAATCGTAGACGTCGTCCCACGCCCACGACTCACCCGACTCGAGATTCATGAGCCCCGCCTGAAGTGAGACGTCCTCACCACTCCGTTCCATCTCCTCGACCTCGAGGAAGGACGGTGAGAGCGTGTACCCGACCCACATTCCATCCGAGGAGATCACCGCGTCCGTGGCGCGCGCGATCTCGTGCCGAACTCCGTTATCGACGTTGGCTACGACGAGGGTATCGTCCATTCGCACCCTGGCGTAGCTCCACGCGACCCAGCGTCCGTCGTCGGAGATCTGTTCTCCGTCGATCTGCCGCCACAGACGGTAGTCCGCGATCTCGAGGGGACGCTTGTCCGGCGACTGGGCGGCCGCGGTCTCTGCGACGAGTCCCAGGATGATGGGCACGGCCGCGACCATCGTGAGTAGGCGAAGGTACGTGAAGGTGAGGCGGGTCATGGCCAATCTCCTGGTGTTGGTGCGACCGTGAACTTAACAGGCGGCTCCGGTCAAGCGTCAGTTCACCAGACCCGACAAGGAGGAAGGATGAAGGTGCGTGCTTTGATGCTTACTGCCGGCGCCATGATCGCTATGGCGGTCGTAAGCCCCACGAAGGCTGCCACCCAGGTCGTGGGGACATGGGAGCTTTCAGCCGAGGGGCCGCGTGGTGATCAGAGGATGGTGCTTGTGCTGGGTATGGAGGGCGACGCAGTGGCAGGCACGTTGACAATGCAGCGTCCTGCCGGCCGAGGAGGTCCAGGAGGCGGCGGTAGACGCGGCGGTCCAGGTGGAGGTGATCCGCCAGACATAAATCTGAGTGACGGCTCGATCGATGGTGACACGTTCAGCTTCACGGTCACGATGTCGATGCGGGGCAACTCCTTCACCCAGGCGTTCAGCGGAACGGTCAGCGGAGACGAGATGTCGGGTACGATTTCGACGCCCAGGGGCGACCGTCCGTTCACGGGGAAGCGGACCGACTGACTGCGTTCGCGGTGGCCTGAAGGTCCGGTCGCCGCGTTGCCGCTCTATCGAGGGCAGGTGAGATTCCGACACCCGGGCGGCGAGAGCAGCTGCTCTCGCCGGTTCGAGCCATGTGGGCCTCGAGGCCCTGTCTCCAGGTCAGACGACCGTACCCTCAGGAGAACATCCATGCGGCCCAGCGTCGTGCTCATTTCTGCCCTGCTCGGGCTCGTCTTCGCCGTCACGGTGATGGCTGGGCCGACCCACGCCCAGACCGTACAGCTTACCTCGGACGATTACGCCCGGGCTGAGCGCTTTTTGAGCACGAGTACCTCACCCCTCGTGTACGGCAATTCGGTCCAGCCTCGCTGGATGGACGATGGGCGGTTCTGGTACGAGAACACGGTGCCCGGGGGTACGGAGTACATCATGGTCGACCCGGCCTCCGGTTCGAAGGGCCGAGCCTTCGACCATGACCGAATCGGTCAGGCGCTCGGAGACGCGGTCGGGTCCACCTTCGCAGCCCTGGACATTCCGGTGCGGGGTATGGCCTTCGTGGAGCAACACGTGGTGCTCGATCTGGGCGGGATCGGAACCGCCCGATGCGACATGCAGACGAACACGTGCGTGCGCGCTACAGACGGCCACCCTCCGGTCCAGCGCAACGAATCGGTGTCGCCGAACGGACAGCACGTCGTCTACATCCGTGAATACAACTTGTGGGTCCGTGACCGCGATTCCGGGGAAGAGACCCAGCTGACGACGGACGGATTCGAACACTTCGGCTACGGCACGAATAACGCCGGATGGGTCCGTCGCGACCGTCCCGTGGTGAAGTGGTCTCCGGACTCGAGGAAGATCGCGACGTTCCGCCACGATGAGCGGGGTGTCGGGATGATGGTGCTGGCCTCGACCAAGGTCGGACATCCCGAGCCTGATATCTGGCCGTACCCACTCCCCGAGGACACGGTCATTTTCCGTGTCCACCGGATCGTCCTGGATCTCGATCGACCGGCGGGCGACCACATGGTCCGGCTCGATGTGGAACCCGACCAGCATCGGTCTACCTGCTCTGACCACATCGAGTGTGGAGGGCAGCTTGGCGATCTCGAGTGGAGTGCCGACTCTGACCGCTTCGTGTTCGTGTCCAGCTCACGGGACCATAAAGTCGCTCAGGTCCGCATGGCCGATGCCCGTACCGGTGAAGTCCGGGAGATCTTCGAGGAGGTCGAGGAGACGTTCTACGAATCCCAGAGCGGATGGCGATACCTGTCGGAAACTGAAGAAATCCTCTGGTTTTCGCAGCGCGACAATTGGGGGAACCTGTTCCTTTATGATGCCAACTCGGGGCAGCTGCGGCGGAAGGTCACAGAGGGAGACTGGAACGTGCTCGACATCCGCTCCGTGGATGAGGCGGAGCGCACCGTGACATTCATGGGTAATGAACGCGAACCCGGTGACCCGTACTTCCAGTACCTCTACCGGGTCGACATCGACGGTGGTGACGTAACGTTGCTCACTCCGGATAGCGCCAATCACGCTGTCTCGCTTGCGCCGGACGGCGAGTACTTCGTGGACTCGTACTCTACGCCGGTCGTGCCTCCGGTCCACGTACTGCGGGATCGAGATGGGCGCGAGCTGCTTACGCTCGAAACGGCGGACATATCGCGACTCGAGGCCTCAGGCTGGGACCCGCCCATGCCCTTTTCGGTGAAGGCGCGAGACGGTGATACCGACCTCTACGGCCTGCTCTTCCGGCCGCTCGACTTCGATCCGAACGCCTCTTACCCGGTCGTGAACTACCTCTATCCAGGTCCACAGAGTGGCTCGGTTGGCTCTCGGAGCTTCCGGGCGGCTCACCGGGACCTGCAGGCGATCGCCGAGCTTGGCTTCGTCGTGATCGAGCTCGACGCGATGGGCACTCCGATGCGATCCAAGGCATTCCACGAGGCGTACTACGGCAACATGGGTGACAACGGCCTTCCCGATCAGATGGGCGGGATCGAGCAGATGGCGGAGCGCTTCTCCTGGATCGATGTGACAAAGGTGGGCATCTACGGTCATTCTGGCGGCGGATTTGCTGCGGCTGATGCCATCATGCGTTATCCGGACTTCTACTCCGTCGCGGTCTCGCAGGCCGGGAATCACGACAATCGCAACTACGAGGATGATTGGGGCGAGAAGTGGCAGGGGCTGCTCGAGGTCTATCCGGATGGGACCACGAACTACGACAACCAGGCGAACCAGCTCCTTGCGGATAATCTCCGGGGCAAGCTTCTGATCGCCCACGGCACCCTGGACACCAATGTGCCACCGTCGAATACGATGCTCGTCGTCGATGCACTCATCGAGGCGAACAAGGACTTCGATCTGCTGATGCTTCCGAATCGCGGTCACGGCTTCGGAAACGAACCGTACATGATGAGAAGACGGTGGGACTACTTCGTGCGTCATCTGATGGGTGCGGAGCCGCCGGCAGGGTACCAGATCGGTGCGCTGGAGCGGCCGATCGGCTAACGGACGGAGTGACCGTCCATGAGACGGCGTGAGCCGTCTCCGGAGAACGTCATGAGGGGACGACTTTTGATCATGGCTGTGGCGGCGCTGGTCGCTGCGGCGTGTGCGGAGGTCGCTCCTGTGGAGCCGGAGATCGGTTTCGAGGCGCAGGCGTATCTGGACGAAGCCCTCGACGCGGGAGCGATTGCGGCGACGGCGGACCCCTGGATCAGCCAGGGTAGACCAGTGGTGGCTCTTTTGACGGATGCACGAAGGGGCCGAACGCAGTGCGTCCGGCCCCGGTTTCGTCGTGCCGCCAGAGCGCTCGGCTGCTACTCGTCCTCTGAGACCGTCACCTTCACCATAACAACGGGCTCGCTCGGCTGATCCCCGAACCCGGTCTCGATCTTTCCGATCGTCTCGACCACGTCGAGGCCACCGGTGACGTGCCCGAAGATGGCATGCTTGCCGTCGAGCCACGGCGTGGCCGCGAGCGTGATGAAGAATTGCGAACCACCCGTGTTCGGGCCCGCGTTCGCCATCGAAAACATGCCCTTCTGAGTATGTGCCAGCCCCGGAGCGAACTCGTCGGGGATTGTGTAGCCCGGGCCGCCACGGCCCGTGCCGTCAGGGCATCCACCCTGGATCATGAAGCCGTCGATGACCCGGTGAAAGATGAGGTCGTCGTAGTACCCCTTCTTCGCGAGGTCGATGAAGTTGCCCGCGGTCTTTGGGGCTTCGTCCATGTACATCTCGGCAGTGATGGTGCCGTGGTTCGTTTCGATCGTGACCGTGGGGTTGGCCATCAGTTCTCCAGGGGTGTGAGCGTCTCGCGCCGTGATCGGACTCGGGGCGCACTGTTCGGCAAAAAACTCACGCGCCACGCCTCGGATGGCCACCCTCACGTGAGCGTGACATGAGGAGATGCACGGCCTTGCGTCCCCACCGAGCCGCGCGGACTTTCCGCTGGCCTCCCTGAGTTACCCTCGAGAAAGCCGCAGCCCAACCCGATGCCGTCGCCCGAATCGAAGCTCGTCGAGGGGGTGGCCGATCGATATGGACTGGGCCGCATCGTGGGGCAGGGGGGGGGTGGCGGATTCGGGCCGGACCATCTGAGTCTCGTCGCTGAGGGACCGTTTCTGCAAACCCTCGGATGGAGCTACACGTTCGGTCTGGACGGCCGCCTCGCGGCACTCATCTCGACCCCAGGTGACCTTACACGGGAACCGGGTGTCATTAGGGGAGTTGATCACGACCTGACGCGCCGGGCGCCGCCCCAGCGCGAACCTTAGCTTTGTTCGCATGAATACGACCAGATCGCTCCTCCCGTTGATTGCCCTGGCCGCCGCTGCGTGCACGCCGGCTCTCCAGCTCACCCCCAGCGATGCTGACGTCGTGCTGTCCATGCAGACGCTTGACGCGCCGGACCCCGGTCAGCCTGGGTCGTACGAGGTGCTCACTCTCTATTACGGCTCTGGCACGGATAAGAACCGGCCCGAATACCGCGACTCGGTGGCCATCACCACGCCGACGGTCGACGTATCGACAATGGTCGCTCTGGGGAACTCGGCGAAGGAGCGTAACGAGTACTGGGGCTTCACCCCGGAGGAGATGCCGCTCAACGCGCGCGTCTGGTATCCCGATGGCGCCGGACCCTTTCCACTGGTCCTGGTCGTGCATGGGAACCACAACATGCGGGACTTCTCGGATCCGGGGTACGACTACCTGGGCGAGCTGATGGCCAGCCGTGGGTACATTCTCGCCAGCGTCGACGAGAACTTCATCAACGGTGGTATCCGCGGCGAAAACGACGCGCGTGGTTGGTTTCTGCTCCGTCACGCCAAGCTCTTCGGGGAGTTCAACGGGGAAGCTGAAAACCCGTTCGAAGGCAAGGTCGACATGGACAACATTGTCCTGATCGGTCACTCCCGGGGTGGAGAGGCCGTTGCGAATGCGGCTGCCTTCAACCGCCTGTCGCACTATCCCGACGACGCATCTCTGCTCTTCGATTTCGATCTCTCTATCAAGGGCATCATCTCGATCGCCCCTGTCGACGGGCAGTACCTGCCGACCGGCCGAAAGGTCGTCGTCGAGGATGTCAGCTACCTGACATTCCACGGCTCGCACGACGGTGACGTGACGAGCTTCCATGGGCTGCGCATCTACGACCGCCTTCAGTTCACTGATCCGGACGCGTTCAACTTCAAGTCGGCGGTGTACGTCTACCGGGCCAACCACGGTCAGTGGAACTCCGTCTGGGGATCGTTCGACGGCGGTCCTCGATCGGCTCGATCCCTCGATTTGCGGGGTCTGATTCCCGAGGAGGACCAGCGGCGATTCGGTGAGGTCTACGTCTCGGCGTTTCTCGACGTCGTGACGAAGGGCGACAAGCGGTACCTCCCGATCTTCCGTGACCATCGCGTGATCGGTCAGTGGCTACCCGAGACCATGTATATCACGCGCTTCGAGACGAGCGGTTTCCGACCACTCGCCACCTTCGAGGAGGACATCGACGTCACGTCTGGAACCGAGGCCGGCGTCGTTCTTCGCGGCGACTCTTTGTCGACGTGGAAGGAGGAGATGCTGCAGCTCCGCTCGAGCAACCGATCGAATACGTCTGCCTCTCAGGAGAACCAGGCGGTCACGATTGCGTGGAATAATCGGATCGCAGGGGCTGACACGGCCCGACACGGACCAGCCGCGCGGTACGAGGTCGACCTGCCAACCTATCTCGCCTCGAATTGGGCGCTCTCGTCGAGCACGACGCTCGATTTCATGCTCGGACCGACGCCGCGCGTCCCCGGTCCGCGGAAGGACCCCGCGTCAGCCGACGAGGAAGCTGAATCGAATGAAGACGAGCCCCAACGTCCGTCTGGTAGCGATGAAGAGCAGGAAGATCCTCCAGTCGATTTGAGTATCGAGGTCACCGACGTGTCCGGGAATTCGGCGCGGGTGACGCTGAGCGATTACGGTGCAATTCGTCGACCGCTGGATACGTACGTGCTGCGACGAGCCGACATCGAAGCGCAGCGATTCCAGACGCACTGGGAACTCGTGCTGCAAACGTTTTCCATTCCCCTCGGTGATTTCACCACGGACAACCCGGCTGTCGATCTGCGCCGTCTAGCTGCGGTGGCCTTCGTCTTTGATCAGGTGCATGGTGGAGAAGTGGCGATCGACCAGATCGGGTTCAGTACACTCGACCCGGCGTTTCTCGGTGCGCGGGCCGATGGCCCGCCCGGTTTCTGAGGTGCGAGGCGACCCCTCCAGCGCTCAGCGGCTCTGCTGCTGTGCCGATCGCATTCCAGCTCAGGAACTCAGCGCCAGCGCACCCCGAAGCGGTGCGTTCCACCCTCCTCGCCGCCGCTGACCGGCCGGAACGCCCACTCGATCGACAGGTCATCCGCCCAGAAGGCGAAGCCGGTCGTGAGGGGTGACGTCTCGCTGCCGTCTGGCACGTCCTGGAAGCCGATTCGTGCGACGAACGTGCGCCCCTGGATCGGATAGTATCCGACCTCGACTCCGCCTCCGTACGTGAGATCGTCATCCGCGTCGAGTCCGGCATTGGCTGCGAACCCCAGGTCAAAGATGCCTGCCTGCCGCCCGTATGTGCCGGCGCCCAGCACGATCCGTGAGGGCCGTGATCCGTAATCGCTCCAGGGCTTGCCCCCAATGTCATGGGCTGTGAGTCCGATGCCGACCGGACCCAGGTCCGTCGCCAAGCCTGCGTCGAAGAGCATCACGTTGTTCAGAGAGGACTGGACGCGCGTGTCTAGCAGGTCGACGGCAACGCCCAATGATACGCCCGCAAAAAGCTCGCGCCCGTATCCGATGGTGGCGGTTCTCTCCGATACGGGGTCTCCACCCGGGTCGAAGAGGTGGTCCTGACCGGTCGGAGCAAGAAACACGCTGCCATCCGGCACGCTGAATTGCAGGGCGCGGAGGCCCACTCCCCAGGTGCCGCCGAGAAAGTCGAATGCGGCAGAGAACGCTGCTGCGGACGATGCCGCCCCCCAGCGCTGAAGGCTGCCACCGAATCCTTGAGCACTCGTGAGCCGGGCGGGATGGTAAAACAGAGCGTCCGCGTGACCGGACGTCATCGCGTACGAGTCTCCGAGTGCCATGGCACGTGCCGACGCGGGTAGCGTCGTTGTCTTCGGTAGCGTGCTCTCAAGCTGGGCGGTTGCTGCCGAAGGAGCCAGGAGGGCAGCGGTTACGACCAGCGTAGTCGGGAAGCGCATGGCGGTGCTGTTCGAGACGTGGCGGAACGCACCAACCTCGGGGGCGCCTCCGGGCCCGTCAACGAGACTGAGGTCAGCCCCGCACTCGTTGCTCAAAGTCCGCGATCAGGCGGAAGGCGATCGATCTGGGATGGGGACGTAGCGGGAGCTCGTCCACATCGAACCATTGAGCGTCTGCGAGTTCGGTCGGATCGATGCAGAGATCTCCCTCCAGCCAGTCGGCGATAAAGCCCACCATGAGAGAGTGTGGGAATGGGTGGGGCTGGCTTCCGAAGTAGCGGAGGTTCTGCACCCGCACTCCCGATTCTTCCTCAATTTCGCGGTGAACACACTCCTCGAGTGTCTCTCCCGGTTCGACGAATCCTGCGAGAGTGGAGTACACACCCTCGGGAAAACGCGGAGAGCGCCCGAGCAGTGCCTCGCGGCCTCGCTGTACAAGCACGATTACGGCCGGTGCTACACGCGGATAATGGACCTGGCTGCACTCGCTGCAACGAAGACCTTCAGTCTCCGGGTCGAGTGTGGTCGGGGCCGCGCATCGGGAACAGAAGCGATGCGTGAGTACCCAGTCGGCCTTCTGACGAGCCGTGCCGACGATACGGAAGTCGTCCGGCTCGAGGTCTCGCCACGCAGCCCGCAGGGGGAGGACTTCGAGTCCGGATGATTCGACAACTTCGATATCGACGTCTGCGAGCACGTGCACATCGACGAGAGCGCCGTCCTGGCCACGGACCTCGACGTTCACGCGGGAGGCGGCGAGGCGGGCCGCACCGAGTGCCTCTTCGAGTCGTCCGCCGGAGGGGAGTTCGAGGCTGGAGTTCCCTGTCTCGAGAACCGGGCGGCTGCCGACGAATACGATCCGACTCACTCGGGTTGTCTCCGATCCAGAACGGCAGAGCGATGGCACCTGGCGCAGGTCACCCACATCCGATCCCGGACGTATGACACGTCGCGACGAGGTGGAACCGAACGGCGGTCCAGAGTGCTCTCACACCGAGGACACCTCAGCACGCGACCAGTGCGGAAAGACGAGGCGAGCGCGCGGGTTTCGTCATCTGTAAACCGATCCGTTGTCATCACCGGACAATACTCTCAGCAGCGGATGGCAACCGCGTGTCTTATTAACGCCTCAAAGATACGCACTCCTTTCCCGCTCGAGCGGCCACTCGCGGCCACTCGCGGCCGCTCGTCCCAATCGCTCCCTGATTTTCAATGATTACAGCGCTTCTCCAGCTCGCCGTCGCTGGCGCCGCCGTGGTCGGTGCCGCAGAAGCCGAGCTTCGCCCGCCGGCGCCCGGTGTCGTGGAGCTCGGGGAGCGACTCGTCGAGGTCGTGCGCTACGACGGAACCCGGGCGGAGATTGAAATCGAGACGCCCTGGGTCGCGTCGGCCGAGATCGACGTCGATGGCCGTCTCGACGACGCAGCCTGGGGTCAGGCAGCGCTCCTGGAAGGCTTCACGCAGTTTAGCCCGATCGAAGGGTCCGAGGCGACGCAGCGCACGGAAGTGCTCGTCCTGGTTGATGACGACGCGATCTATTTCGCCGTGAAGGCGTTTGACGAAGATCCGTCGGGGATCCGGGCGACGCTGACCGAGCGTGATGGCTTTGCGTATACCGACGACTACGTCCGCTTCATCCTCGACACGTTCGACGACCAGAGGCGTGGATATGTCTTCACGATCAATCCCTTTGGCGTGCAGCACGACGGCCTCTGGAATGAAACGGGAGGCAGCACCGGTCGTCGTGGACGAGGCATGTTCTCGCCGATCGACGATAGCCCCGATTTCCTGTGGGACTCGGACGCCGAGATGACCGATTGGGGGTACGAGGCGGAGATCCGGATCCCCTTCAAAAGTCTGCGCTTTCCAGAGCAGGAAGAGCAGTCCTGGGGCCTTCAGGTAGAGCGGAAAATTCAGCGTACGGGGTATGAGAGCTCTTGGGCTCCGATCACCGCATCGGTCGCGAACCGCTTGACTCAGGCTGGAAAACTGAATGGACTCAGGGGTCTCGATATGGGCCTCTTCATGGAGGTGAACCCGTTCGTGACCGGCGCCCGCAACGGGGCCCTCGACGACAGCGACACCTTCGCCCACTCAAACCCGACCGGTGAGTTCGGCTTCAACGCGACGTACGGGATCACGTCGAACCTGACACTCGATGGCACGTTCAACCCTGACTTCAGCCAGGTCGAGGCTGACGCCGGACAGGTGCAGGTCAACGAGCGGTTCGCGCTCTTTTTCGCTGAGGCTCGCCCCTTCTTCCTGGAAGGCACTGAGATCTTCGGCATGCCGAAGCAGCTGGTGTATACCCGCACCATCCAGAACCCGATCGCCGGTGGCAAGCTGACCGGGAAGGTCGGCGGGTTGAACGTCGGGTACCTCGGTGCCGTCGATGAGACGTTCTCCGCCGGCGGGGAGAGCGTGTACGTGAACCTGCTGCGGGCTCGGGCCGACGTCGGGGCGTCATCGACGATCGGTGCGGTCTACACCGACCGGACGGCGAACGCGTCCGAGTTCAACCGAGTCGCCGGTGCTGATGCTCGGATCCAGCTGGGTGGACGGTATACCGTCACCATGATGAGTGCCCGTAGCTTCACGAACGAAGCGTCGTTCTCGGAGCGCAGGGACGGGACAATGGGCTTCCTTCGTCTCGAGCGGGCGGGCCGAACCTTCCAATACAGCGCTGAGTTCGAGGATACGCAGGGAGCCTTCAATCCGGGCAGTGGTTTCTTCCAGCGAATCGGTACGGCTCAGGCCAACTCCCGCGCCTCCTATACATGGTTCGGACGACGGGATGCCCTGCTCGAGTCGATGGCCCCGTCTATTGAGGTCAAGGCGTTCTGGGACCATGACCGCTTTTGGGGTGGGCAGAGTTTCGAGGAAGGTGAGATCCAGCTTAGCAGTCGCTTCGGCTTCAAGAACAACATCACAATCTGGGCGAACTACCAACTCTCCCGGTTCCAATACCAGCCTGAGCAATACGAGGGCCTGTTCGTTCAAGGGTCAGGCGGCAGTACGCAGCCCTTCCGGCCTGCTCAGGAGGAGTTCGATCTTATGCCGAGTGCCACAGTTGGTATCTGGGTGAACAGGTGGCAGAAGGTCCGTGGGAATGTGCGATTTACACGCAGCCAGCGACCGATTTTCGATCGGTTCTACCGTGTCGCGGTTGAGCCCGCGAACTCCTTGTCAGGTGAGGCCCGTCTCAATCTTTATCCGACCAGTTCGCTTTCTGCCGAGGTGGGTGCCAACTGGAGCCGCCTGACCCGGAGAAGCGATGGGGTCGAGCACTCGACGGCGATCATTCCTCGCGTGAGGGTGAGGTACCAGTTCTCGAGGGCCCTCTTCCTGCGCAGCATCTTTGAGTACGGCAGCCAGGAATCGCTCTCGCTCCAGGACTCGGCCTCAGGCCTGCCACTCGTCAGCTGTGGTGATGCCGATTGCTTCGAGCGATCGGGGGGCGTCAACAACGACGTCCGTATCGAGGGCCTTCTCGGATACGAACCTTCGCCGGGGACCGTGTTCTTTTTCGGGTACACGCGCCAGATGCGTGACGCCCGAGCCTTCGGATTCCAGGACGTTCAGCCGACCGCAGACGGGCTCTTCCTGAAGCTGAGCTACCGCTTCCGGATGTAGCGACGGCTGCCTGGCCGCGTTAAGGTTCTCGGCTTGTTGGGCCGTATGTGTTCGACGAAATCGTCGTCGGCCCGTGACTTCAATGGGTGAAAAGCGTGGGAAAAGACGCGATCGAGATCGAAGGAACTGTCACCGAGGTACTCCCGAATGCGACGTTCCGGGTTCTGCTCGAAAATGACCACGAGGTGCACGCGTACCTCTCGGGAAAGATGCGGCAGAACTACATCCGCGTGCTCGAAGGGGATCGGGTGAAGGTGGAGATGTCACCGTACGATCTGTCCAAGGGTCGAGTGACATACCGGTATAAGTAGTTCCCGAAAGCTCCGCACTCAGGGACACGTAGGGCGGGGTTGAATAATCGCATCACGTGGAGGTCCCCGATGGAGTCGTTTGGTAAGGTCGCACTCGCTGGAGTCTCGGGGTTCGTTCTGTTCAAGATCGGAATGGCTCTCGTCTTCCCGATGCTCGGGATCCTGATTGCCCTCGTCGCCCTTGTGGTCAAGGTCGCTGTCGCGGTGGCGGTCGGCTATTTCGTGATGGAGTGGCTCAAGAAGAACAAGTGCGACGCATGTCGAGGTGCATGACGTGAAAGACTTCGAGATCGAGTAGCGACGCGCGCGACCAAAAAGCCCTCCGCTTCAGCGGGCGACATTTGCAGAAAAAATGCCCCCCCCCGCGATGGCTCTCGGGGGCTTGTGCTTCGGACGCGATCCCGTGAATCGCAAGCATCTATGCGGGTTTGTAGCGAATTCTCTCTTGACGCCCCTGAGCACGGGCTGTACCGTTGGTAACTGTAGGACCTGCAGACCCGGAAACACCTGCTTCCATGCGGCTTTTCGAGGTTTCTTATTTCTCGATGTTCGGGGTCTGTGCGGCCTGCACTCGGGGCGGCTCCGGCCGCGAAATTTTTCAACTTTCTCGATCCAACTCAGGAGCCGCTAGATGAACAAGTCCGACCTCGTGGACGCCCTCGCCAATGCCGCCGGAATGTCCAAGGCCGACGCCACTCGTGCTGTTGATGCGATGTTCTCGCCAGACAGTGGCATCATTGCCGATGCCCTGAAGGCGAATAAGCGCGTTCAGATTACGGGATTCGGCACATTCGAATCCAAGCACCGGAAGGCTCGTCAGGGTCGCAACCCTCGCACTGGTGAGACGATCCAGATCTCTGCCAGCAACACGCCCGCGTTTCGTGCCGGTAAGGGTCTGAAGGGCGCCATTAACTAGGTCCGTCCGCCTATCGGTCGGGGGCTGTCAGTGGCCCTCGAAGCCCGAGCCGTACTGGGCAGTCCGATGAGTAAAAAAGAGGCCGCGTCGCAACAGCGACGCGGCCTCTTTGGCTTCCGTTTGGTTACGTCCGGGATCAGCGTCCAGGGCGCCCCTTACGTGGCGGAGACTTGGTGCGGGGACGGTCGAAGTCGACTCGGGCTGCACGGCCACGAATGCTCGTTCCGTTGAGAGACTGGATGACCGTTCGCGCCACCTGCTCGTGAACCTCGACCACGGAGTGGCTCTCGCGGATCTCGATACGGCCCACGGCATCTCCACCGACACTTGCTTCGCCGGTGATCGCCCCGAGTAGGTCTCCCTTGGTCAGGCCGTCGCGCTCACCGACTCCGATGAAGAGCTTCGACCAGGACGGTGTACCCGAGGCGCGAGCGGCAGCGGTCGACGGTGCGGTGTCTCCATGAGCGGGGGTAGGTCCCTTCTTCCGCAAAAGTGCAACCGCTGCGGCTGCGACCTCAGCGGGGTCGTGGTCACGGAATATCGGCTCGAGCACGGCCACATAGGGTGCGGTGTCCTCGTCCTCCATCGCTTGCTCGAGCATCGCTCGAATCTCTGCAGTCGCCTGGTCAACCCGCGCAGGTGGCGGGAAGGGGACCGTGTCGTAGCCTGTTTGCTTGCCGAGGGCGCGAATGTGCGCAGCCTCTCGATTAAGAACGACAACGACGCCGTTGTCAGTCAATGAGTGGCGGCGGTCGAGCGTATCGGGATCGGCGGGGGTGTCACAGCTGACTACAGCGAGCCCTTCCGTCCCCTGCGCGGCCGTACGCGCTTCGAGTGCATCGACGCCGAGCCATACCGGCACCGACGAGTCACCTGGAGCGCCGGCGACGAAGCCATGCAACGTGAGGTAGTCCCCAACGTCGGCTGCGCGATCTTCGTTTCTGCAGAAGACGAGCACGTGGCGGGCCCCATCCGAAATCAGCTCGTCGACGATCGACAGAGCGGCGGCCTCGGTGGGCTCGGGCGCGATCCGGAATCGAACCTGCCCCCGCTTGGGGACCTCGGCTGCCGGGGTCGGGATGGTGAGGGTGCGCTTGAAATGTCGATCGAGGAGATTCCGGACGCCTTCGGTTACGGGAAGGCTGCTCATAACCCGCTGCGTACCGGACGGCAGGTGCTCCATGACCCGCTCGGTCCCGCCAAGGCCGGTCAGACTTTCGATCAGCTGAGCCTGGTCCACCACCAGCACTTCGACTGACGAGAGGTCGACCGCGCCGTGCTCTATGGCGGAGAGGAGCCCGGCTGGGGTTGCGAAGAGCAGGTCCGCTTGAGCGGGAAGAACCCACGACGAGCCGAGAGCAGCGATCGCATGGCCGGTGACCGTTGCGAGGCGGGCGGCTGACTCAGCGAGCCGGTCAGCGTTGTCCACCGTCGCACAGAGGACGATGCCACGAATGGCCCCTTCGCCGGGCTGAATGCGACTCAGCAGGCCGGCAGCCCAGGCTGTGAAAACGCCACTGCCAGGCCCCGCCACGAGAGCGATGTTGTTACCCTTGGCGACAATGGGCAACGCGTCTTCCTGAAGTGGCGTAGGTGTCTCGATGCCTTCCGCGGCGAGTGCCTCGGTAAGTTCGGGAGAGACGCCGAGGTCCTCGAATGTTTTCACGTTGATGGCTCGATCAGGTGGGCTCGCCTGAGCCGGGTCCACCTGCATCGCCCGGTTCGTAGGGAAGCTGGTTGAGGAGACGTTGCACCTCATAGTCGAGCCGCGATGTCCGTAGGCGGTCCGTGTTCGCGACAACGTCGGTGTACGGGCCGTGTCCGTGCGCAGAAATGGTGACCGATCCTTCGGCCCCGGTCCATGTCGCACTGTGGGACGAGTCATTGGAGCGTTTGAGCCCCAGGAGTTCGGGCAGGAACGCCTCAGCCTCTTCGAGGACCTCGCTCGGGGAACTCGCTGTCTTTCGTCTGTAACCGGCCATGATCCGTGGGATTCGGTTCGTTTCGCAGTTCTTCAAGTGCCGAGTAAGGTGCCCAGTGCGATGCGGTTGTGGAAGCCCTCGAACCGTTGGGAGTCCATTACGATCGTCGGTGTGCGTGTGACCTGCGCCCTGGCAGCGGCCTCCATCATGGCGGCGACGTCGCCCTCGTACCGGTCTACGTCCAGCACTGCCTTGGTCTCCGTCCGGTCGAGACCGTGCTCGATTCCTATCTCTACCAGAACATCCACCCTGCCGATGTCACGGCCCTCGATCGCGTACGCCTTCGCCACCGCCAGGCGTAAGGTCGTGGCGGTCGAGAGACTCTGTTCGGCCCCATGCGCGATCAGTTCGTGCGCTTTGCGTGTCCACGGTACGAGCGCGGGAGGTGCGAGCTTCACGCCCGCATGGGTGGCGATTGGTCGTGCCTCCTCCCAGAGCGGAGCAATCGTGGCAGAATCGACTCCGACGAGTGGCGTGCTCGGGGGACGGAGTTCGAGCGGAAGCCAGCGCATTTCGCATTCACTGGTCCACGGCATCTCCTCTAGACGGGCAGTCTCGATCTCCAGCATGAGTAGCACGGAGACCGGATCGATGAAATCGAACCAGATGTCGATCGGGTTTGTTACCATGGGGGCTCCCACCATATTCCGAACCCGCCAGGTCCAGAAACGAGGTCCAGATGCAGTTCAGCGTGAATGTAGAAAAGCTCAAGCCGTCCGCTACGATCGCGGTAAGCACGCTAGCCAAGAAGCTCGCTTCGGAAGGTCGGGATATCATCAACTTGAGCGCAGGCGAGCCCGATTTCGACACGCCGGCGTTCATATCTGATGCCGCAATCAACGGGATTCGTAACGGTCGGACGCGCTACACGCCTCCCGCGGGGATACCGGAGCTTCGCGTAGCGATTGCCGCGCGCCTGAGCGAGCGCTCCGGCCGTGCGATGGAGTCCGAAGGCGTAGTTGTGACGGCCGGTGCCAAACAGGCTCTCTTCAACGCGCTCTTTACACTGTTCGGCCCCGGTGACGACGTTATGGTCGCCGCGCCGTACTGGACGACGTACCCGGACCTGGTCAGGATCGCGCGGGCGGAGCCGGTCGAAGTGTTCGGTGAGCAGGCCAACGACTTCAAGATCACGCCGACCGACCTAGATGAGTGTGCGACGCACTCGACGCGTGGCCTGATCATCAACACGCCGTGTAATCCGACAGGGGCGGTCTATTCCGTCGAGGAACTGACGGCGCTCGCCGAGTGGTGTCGGGATCGGGGGGTCTGGCTCCTCAGTGACGAGATCTACCGGAACATTCACCACGTGGGCGACGGCGCTGCCCCGGGGATTCTCAGTGTACCGGCGGAGAGCCTCGGCCCGTACGTGCTGATCGATGGTGCGTCAAAGAGCTTCGCTATGACCGGGTGGCGAATCGGCTTTACCTATGCGGACGTGGAGGTGACGAAGAAGTTCTCCGCTCTGCAGAGCCAGATCACGTCGAACTCTGCCACACCGTCTCAGGTGGCGGCGCTTGCGGCCTTCAGCGACACGGACGCTGCCGACGCGGCCCTTGCCGAAATGGGTGAGGCATTTGCGCGGCGGCGCGCCCTCGTATGCCGGCTCATGGGCGAGCTGCTACCGGACGTTCCATTCATTGAGCCCGACGGCGCCTTTTATCTCTTCTTCTGTGTTGGGGGCTTCTTCGACGACGAGATCGCCAATGCCACCGAGTGGTGCAGCCGACTCCTTCACGAGCAAGGGGTCGCGCTGGTTCCTGGTGCGGCGTTCGGAGACGACCGCTGGGTGAGGATGAGCTTCGCGACCTCTGACGAGATCATCGAGCAGGCGCTCGGCCGGATCTCGTCTTCTGTGCGCGCGGCCTCGGCGGGGTAAAGCTCAACCAACCTCGCTGAGTACTCGACCGGCGGCCTGCAGCGAGTTTGCGACGTAGCCTTCGCCGAAGAGGTTCACGTGCACAAGCAGATAGTACAGCTGGTACAGATCTCGACGGTATGTCCGGTAGGCGGCACTGATCGCGCGGATTTCGCTGTACGCATCGTAGAATCGTGGACCAAAGCCACCGAACAACTCGGTCATGGCCAGGTCGACCTCGGCATCACCCCGGTACACCGCTGGGTCGATCAATACGGGCCGACCATCCGAGTCGGCGTACGCGTTTCCACCCCAAAGGTCCCCGTGTAGAAGTGATGGGGTCTCGATGTCGCTCAGGAGGGAACCGAGTACCTCCAGCAGGGCATCCATGCGATCTCCACCATCGCGTGCCGACGCGAAGTACCCGTTCGATCGAGCACGTCCGAGCTGGGGTAAGATGCGTTCATCGCGCCAGAACGCGGCCCATGATGGATTCTGTTCATTTCGCTGCGGGACGCTACCGATCCAGTTGTCGTGGCTCCAGCCGAAGGTGGCGTTCCTGGTTGACGACTCATGGAGCTGGGCAAGCTCTCGGCCGAGCGTCTCGTCCGTGCGACCCCTGCGATATCCTTGTTCGACATACTCGAGAAGAAGCCAGGCGTCGTCGTCCGAGACAACAACAACCTCCGGGACGCGAAGACGCGTTCCTTGCCCCGGTTCGACTGAAGAGGCCTCAGCTAAGGCGCGGAGGCCGGCCGCCTCGGCAGCGTACATGCCGGCTGGTGCGTCCGGCCGCCATTTCACGAAGTAGTTCCGGCCGTCAGCCGTCCGGAGTCGGGCGCCGTTGTTGATACAGCCCCCCGTTATCGGGGTCGCCGTGACGAGTTCACCGCAATCCAGCGTGGTAAACGCCTCCCCTAAGCCGTCTCGAATCGATTCAGGAAGCGAATCAGGCCGCCTTCAGGCGTTCGAGCAGAGTCTGGCAGGAGCGGTGGAGCATCTCGTAGACCGTCTCGAAGCCACTCGCGCCGCCGTAGTACGGATCGGGGACTTCGTCTCCCTCTTCCTCGTCGAATTCGCGGAGCAAATGCACCTCGACATCGGAGTCAGATGCGTCCGCCATCCTTCTGACGTTCCGCAGATTCTCGTGATCCATCACGATCACGTAATCGAACCGATCCAGGTCATCGTCCGTGATCTGGCGTGCGCGGCTGTCGAGCTCTACACCTTGCTTGGTCGCGACCATCGCAGCTCGCGCGTCCGGCCGCTCGCCAACATGCCAAGCTCCGGTACCAGCGGAGTCGATATCAAATCGTTCGTCGAGACCAGCCTCATGTACGAGGTGGTCGAAGATCCCTTCCGCCAGCGGCGAACGGCAGATGTTGCCGAGGCAGACGAAGAGGACCGACGTACGATCGGAGTCGGAGTTGTGCGTATCCACAGACGTGGGGTTCGTCGAGTGGGGGTCTCGGGATATGGGCCGAAGCCACTCCCTTTCAGCGGCCAAGTTGCCCATGTGCTTGTCGGAATTCAAGAACCACGAGATCCACAGGCAGTCGACCTGGTTCGTCCCTCTCTTGGTCGTTGTTACCTTTTGCCCGTAATCGTTCCGACCTCGGGTGAAATGAAATCATGGTCGGAGCACCCGTAGGATGAGGACCGATTTTGTCTGAAGAGAAGACGTTTTCCGATCTGGGGCTGTCCCCCGAGCGCCTGGCAGCTATCGAAGTTCTGGGCTGGACGATCCCCACCCCCATTCAGCATCAGGCGATCCCGGCCGGCGTGACTGGTACCGACGTCGTCGGCATCGCTCAGACCGGAACGGGAAAAACTGGTGCGTTCATGATCCCCGCGTTGGAGCGTGTGAACGCTGGCCAGGGCCTTCAGGTCCTCGTCCTGTGCCCGACGCGTGAGCTGGCCCAGCAGGTGTCCGACGACACGGTCGAACTGTCGAAGGGGACCAAGATCCGTTCCGAGGCCATCTTCGGTGGGGTCAGCTATGCGCCTCAGATCAAAGCGCTCGAGCAGGGATACGAGGTCATCGTGGCGACTCCGGGTCGGTTTATTGACCACATGGGTTCGAAACGTGTCGACTTGAGCAAGGTCTCATACCTCGTGCTCGACGAGGCAGACCGGATGCTCGATATGGGCTTCCGGCCTCAGATCGAAGAGGTGTTCCGTGGTATGCCGAAGAAGCGTCAGACGATGCTCTTCAGCGCGACGATGCCTCACGGCGTGCACGATCTGGCACTCCGGATGACGAATGAGGCGCTGTGGATCGAGGCTACCCCGCCGGGCACGACCGCCGAGGGCATCGACGAGCGTTTCTACTCCGTGAAGCCGAACAAGAAAACCGACCTGCTCATGAGCCTCATCCATGAGCCGGGCTGGGAGCAGGTCCTGATCTTCACGCGGACGAAGGCCGGGGCTGATGTACTGGACGGTTTGCTGAGTCGTGAGGGCATCAAGGTCGACGCGATGCATTCCAACAAGCAGATGAAGTATCGGACGCGCGCGCTCGAGCGATTCGCGAAAGGGGAGATCCGGGTCCTTGTCGCTACTGATGTCGCTCAACGGGGCCTCGACGTCGAAGGGATTACCCACGTGGTGAATTACGACGTTCCGCTCGATCCCGAAGACTACGTCCACCGCATCGGCCGGACAGGTCGGGCCGGAGCGACCGGAACTGCGATCACGTTCGTGACTGCCGGTGATCTGGGCGCCATCAAGAGCCTCGAGCACCGCCTCGGCCGCGGAGTGGAGAAGATCCACCTGCCCGAGTTTGACTACGCGGGTGCGCCTCCGTCGGAAGGACGGTCGATCGGGGGGCGTGCAAAGAAGTCGACGCGGACTGGAGGGGGGATGGGGTCGAAGTCAGCTTCCGAGCTCTCACCCGAAGAATTGGCCAAACTGTTGAACCCTGAAGTCTGACGCTGGAAGAGCACGAGTGAGTCGAGTTTACCTTCGGTATGGCGCCAATTATCAGAGCGTATCCTTCGAATTCGAAGCCAGGGCACTCAACGAAATTGGATTCCGCCGGGATCGCGAGTCGTCGTTTGCGTTGGATGAGCTGGGTGACCGGTACGAGTTGATCGAGACCGTGGAACTCGTCGCCCGGGCGGAAGGCGACGTGCAGTCCGAGACGGAGCAGCTTCTGCTGGACCGCCTCCAGGAAAAGGCACGGGCGACCGTCGATTCACTCCCCGAGGGCGGCATCGTCATCGTAGAGAACGAGCGTGGAGGGCAGGACCAGCCCAAGCCGCGCCAGACGATCAGCAATCTGGTCGTGGCGGGCGAGAATCGTCTCCACTTCACCTACCACGTCGACCCGCCTCTTCGACTAGGTACCTACCGCGCGAACCGCTGACCGGACGGAGCTGTAGTCGATCTCCCTACAGGCCCGCTTCCGGGTTCCGCCGGAGGTTCCTGGCAGGAGCTTTCGTTGGACCCGATACATGCGAGGGGTCTGTTGGTAGGAGGGTCGCCTCATCGAGTCTTTTTTGCGCTCAGCGTAGCCCGACTGGCTTGCCGTCTAGCGCCCACGAGGGGTCGATGTCGATTCCGAGGTGTGCGAGCGCGGTGACCGCGACGTCGACAATGAATGTGTCCTGGCTCGGTGTGCCGATGGCGGCGGCGGGTCCACTGACGAGGATGAAGGTGGTCATCTCCACGGGTGAGTCTCCGCCATGCCCACCGTCCTCGGTACGACCGTGGTCCGTACTGATCAGGATGAGCCAGTTCTCCTCATGGAAGGTCGGGCGGGCGCCTACCGCCTCAACGAGGCGGCCGATCTGGCGGTCAGAGACTGCGATGGCCTCGCGGTACTCGACACCGATGGACCCCTGCTGATGGCTCGTCTCGTCCGGATTCCCCAGGTAGACGAAGAGGGCGTCCGGAT
>Ga0209631_10000650_pt1 | contig 47230 bp, 48 predicted proteins | sample COG_08_FD_184752 | JGI IMG/M metagenome (GOLD analysis project Ga0209631, IMG submission 184752) | Pelagic Microbial community sample from North Sea - COGITO 998_met_08 (SPAdes) (version 2) | ecosystem: Environmental > Aquatic > Marine > Neritic zone/Coastal water | place: Helgoland, sampling... | reverse complement strand
GCGCATGGGGCTGGGTGATGTATCCGGCATGGTGGTGCCGAAGATTATTATCGCGGCCCCACCGCGTGGCGACGGCAATATCGCGTCACGCTATTTTGTGCCCGACAAACCCCATGAAACTCACGCGATCACCGGCGGTATCGCACTTGCCTATGCCTGCCTCGCGGAAGGAACTGTCGTTTATCCGCTGGCCCGACCGCTGGAGGCCGGCGATCGGCCGAAATTTTCGATCGAGCACCCTGTCGGCCAGCTTCATCTGACCCTGACGCTGGGGGATAACGGTGACGGCGTTGAGATCGAAGCTGCCGGTATTATTCGTACTGCACGGATGATCATGCAGGGCGGGGTCATGATTCCGGAACGAATTCTGCCGCGTGAAAAGCTGGCAGTTGGTACGTAAGAAAATATTCAGATCACCGCGAAATTACGGGAGGTATTCGCAAAACGAAGACACTTGCACTCGCAAAGGGCGCAACCCTGGCATTCGCCGGGTTCGCGCTGACGATGGGCACGGTCGCAACGCCCGCGCCCGCGGCCGATTTCTCCGGCAAACGAATTGAATGGATCATCCCCTACGGCACGGGCGGCGGATCAAACCGCTGGGCGCGTTTTTATGCGCCCCGGCTGCAGAAAAACATCCCCGGCCAGCCCACGCTCGCGATCAAGAATATGCCGGGCGCCAGTTCCACCAAGGGCACGAACTTCTTTGCCCGTCGTGCGAAGACTGATGGGTTGATGCTTCTCGGCACGTCCGGGTCCACACAGTTTCCCTTCCTGCTCGATGATCGCCGCGTCAAATACGATTACGCGGACTGGGAAGTCATTCTTGCCACGCCCGTCGGTGGTATCGTTTACGTAAATCCGTCACTCGGTGTGAAGGAAGCAACCCGTGCCGGTATGAAGCAGTTGCAGAAGGCAAAGCTGAAATTCGGCTCGCAGGGTGCAACCTCGCTCGACCTGGTGCCGCTGCTCGCCTTCGATATCCTCGGCCTCACCGTGAAGCCGGTATTCGGCATGAAGGGCCGCGGTCCGTCCCGTCTTGCGTTCGAGCGAGGCGAAGTACGTATCGATTATCAGACGACACCTGCCTTCATCAAACGCGTCACGCCGCTTGTTAAAGCCGGCAAGGCGATCCCGTTGATGACCTGGGGCATGCTCGATGCAAAGGGTGATCTGGTTCGTGATCCAACCTTCCCGAACCTGCCACATGTGGGCGAGGTTTATGAGCGCATGCACGGCAAGAAACCGAAGGGCCCTGCTTGGAACGCCTGGCGGACATTCATGGCTGCCGGATATCCGGCGCAGAAGATGATCTTCGTCAAAAAAGGCACGCCTGCCGATATCGTTGACGCATTGCGCAAGGCTGCTGCGGATACAATCAACGAGCCGGGTTTCAAGGAAGCTGCAGCCAAGACGCTCGGCAATTACCCGCAGGCTGTCGGTGCCAAAGCCGAAGTTCTGAAAAAGATCGCGACGACGGTTTCGCCTGAATCGAAAGCCTGGGTGAAGGCCTGGCTGAAGCGGCGGTTCAACGCCGTACCTTAAAGCGTTTCAAGCCAAACTAGCGAAGCGCGGGGCGGCCGGCAAAAACCGGCGCCCCGCGTTCACGATCGGGACGGGGGAACAGAATGCTTGAAGCACTCACAGCGGCGCTGATTGAAATAACGAGTGGTCAGCATCTGATTTACCTCCTGGCCGGGGTCGCGATGGGGCTCGCGGTCGGCATATTCCCCGGGCTTGGCGGTATTGTCGGGCTTTCCATCCTTCTACCGTTTCTCTACGGCATGGACCCGACATCGGCTCTGTCGATGCTGATCGGTCTTGTCGCCGTTATTCCGACATCCGATACATTTACCTCTGTCCTGATGGGGATTCCGGGGTCCAGTGCTTCACAGGCGACCGTTCTCGACGGATTTCCGCTTGCCAAGAAAGGCGAGGGTGCGCGTGCGCTCGGCGCGGCGTTTTCCGCGTCATTGTTCGGCGGGCTTATTGGTGCGGTCATCCTGACCTTCGTCATCGTGGTTGCCCGCGATGTCATTCTTCTTTTCACATCGGCCGAACTCTTCATGCTGACGATTCTCGGTCTGTCGATGGTCGGCGTTCTCGCGGGCGGCAACCTGGCGAAGGGGCTGCTTGCATGCGGCCTCGGGCTTATGTTCGGCGCGCTTGGCGGCGCCCCCGCGACCGGTGAATTCCGGATGACGCTGGGCAATGCCTATCTCGGTGACGGATTGCCGCTGGTGGTGATCGGTCTCGCCATGTTTGCCGTGCCGGAGATCATCGATCTCCTGCGGGCCGGTGGATCGATTTCTCGCAGTCAGACCCTGGGCCAGGGCTGGCTGCGTGGCCTGAAGGATATGTGGGCGTATAAATGGCTGTGCGTCCGTTGTGCGGGCATCGGTTGCATGATCGGTGCGCTGCCGGGGCTTGGCGGCAGTGTCGTCGACTGGATCGCCTATGGTCACGTAAAGCAGACGTCGAAGGATAAGTCCCAGTTCGGCAAGGGTGACATCCGTGGCGTCCTGGCGCCGGAAAGCGCCAATAACGCCAAGGAAGGCGGCGGCTTGATCCCCACCTTGCTGTTCGGCATCCCCGGGTCAGGGTCCATGGCCGTCTTTATCGGCGGCATGGTGCTGATCGGGCTGGAACCCGGGCCTTCCATGGTCGAGGCGCAGCTCAACCTAACTTATGTGATCATCTGGTCGCTTGCGCTTGCAAACGTTGTCGGCGCGGGGGCGTGCCTGTTTCTGTCCAAGTACGTCGCGATGTTGACCACCATTCGCTACACGTATCTGGCGCCGTTCATGATCATGGTGATCTGTTTTGCGGCCTTTCAGGCGCAGCGCGACCTGGGTGACCTGATCACGCTGTTTGTCGTTGGTTTGCTCGGGATTTTACTGAAAAGGTTCGGCTGGCCGCGCCCCGCTTTCCTCATCGGTTTCGTTCTGGCGGATCAGTCGGAAACCGAACTATATCAGGCCGTACAGTTTTATGACTGAGACTTCCTGTTACGTCCCGGCGTTCTGATCATCGCGGCGATCACCCTGGTATCCGCCTGGGTCGGAGCGCGCAAGGCGCCCACCGGTGAGATTGATGCCGAGGCGGCCGTGGCCCTGAAAGCCAATAACATGCGTCCGCAGGCATGGTTTGCCACGGCGGTATTCGCATTTTTCGCCTGGGGACTGATCGACGGGCTGGGACATTCATTTATCGGCGGAATCTATCCGATTGGTATCGGGGTCACGATGCTGCCGATCGCGGGTTATCTGGTTTACATGACCTGGTCCAACAAAATTGCCCACTCCGTGAACTACGATCACGAGGTCGAGGGCGATCACCTGCAGGGCGATGATATTCCGGGGCTTTGGCACTATATCCTCTGGCTCGCCTCGTTCCTGATCTCGACCGTGTTAATCGGATTCTGGCTGTCGATTATCGGGTTTTTCGTCATTTTTCTGCGGGTCAAATCCGAAGCATCGTGGATACGGATCGCGGCGATGACGACAGGCGGCGTCGGATTCGTGACGGCGCTTGCCTGGATCATGGTCCTCGATTTTCCGCGAGGTCTGCTCCAGGACGTCTTTGAATTACCCTGGCCGATCGGCTGAGTTGCGGTACGTGTCGGGCCGATCAATATCGGCATGCTGATGATTGTTGCGCTGATGCTTGGCGAGCGGTTCGCAGACGGGTTGCTGCGGTTTAAAGCCCTGCCGAATCGCCCCCGTCGACCCGCCAGTTGCCACCCGTCAGGTAACCGGCATGGACACCGCATAAATAGGCGACCGTCGCACCGAATTCTTCCGGTGTTCCCAACCGTCCGGCCGGTGTGTTTTCTTCGCGACGGGCAAGTTCCTGTTCCTGTGTCAGTCCCTTCTTGGCACCAAGCGTCGCTGCGGTACTGCGTGTGCGTTCGGTCAGCACGGCAGTCGGCGACACAACGTTCACCGTGACGCCGTCTCGGACGACCTGATGCGACAGCGTCTTGAAATAATGGGCCATAGCTGTCCGGAACATGCTGGAGATCACGTTGGTCGGTACTGGTTCGGCAACGGCGGCAGCGCCTACCATCAGGATGCGCCCCCATTTCCGTTCCTGCATACCGGGCGCGATGCGCTGGATGATGCGAACCTGGCTCATGATCATAGGGTTGATCTGCGTGGCGAGATCTTCCTGGCTTACTTCCAGTGCCGTCCGCAGCGGCGGTCCGCCGTGATTGGCGAACAGGATATCAATCGGGCCGCCAAGCGCCGTTTCGGCGGCATCGACCAGCATGTCCATATTGCCAGGATCAGACAGGTCGCCCGACAGCCCGTGTGCGGGCTGACCGGTCGCGTCCGATATTCGCTTTGCCGCATTTTCAGCGCGCGCGGTATCGGATCCGCTGACGCAGACCTGTACGCCTTCTTCCGCCAGCGCCAGTGCAGATGCATATCCAAGCCCGCCACTCGATGCGAGCAGCAATGCCCGTCGTCCTGCGATACCGAGTTCCATATCGTTATTCCTTTATTGATCGATGCCGTGTTGGTCTACCCGGTCGGGCAGTGTCAGAAAGGCTTCCATCGCATGCCAGAACCGGTGCCGGTTCAATCCCAGCGGGGTAACATGTGCCTGGCCGGCAAAAATAGCGAACTGCTTGTCCATGTTGGGCAACAGGCGGAAGAAATTCATCAGGTCTTCTTCTGTAGCAACACCGTCATGTTCGCCGCGCACGATCATTACCGGGCAGGTGATTTTCGCCGGATCGACAACCGGCAGGTGTGCACACATGTCGAGATAGGTTCCGGTCGGGACGGTGTCGCCGTATTGAAGTTCGGTCTCTGCCAGGGTTTCCGCGACGATTTGTTCCGATGTGCCGGGCTTGTCACGCGTGAAGATGGATTCGAAGAAGGCGCGGTCGACCGGGCGCGTATTATGTGATCGGAAATAATCCAGGTTCTCCGCGCGTTTGATCAGGGTCGGTGCATCCTTGCCGGTCCAGACGAACGCATCGAGGACCAGCCGGGTTACGGCATCGGGGCGCGCTTCGGCAAAGGCGGCCGCCCGCAGGGCGCCGGATGATGATCCGTAAAACAGCGCGGCAGTCGCCCCGGTTTCGCGGGTGATGACATCGAACCCCGCCTTCAGGTCTTCGACGCCGCTTGCGATATCTGAATTGCCGTCGGTGCGCGAAGACCGCCCGTATCCTTCATGGTCCAGCGTCCAGACATCGAACCCGGCACGGGCGAACCGGTCCATTTGCGAATAATCTTCCCGGCCCGGTACCTGAAGGTCAAAACCGGTCGGTCCGCTGAACGATGACCCGTGCACCATAAACAGCACCGGTGCGTTCTCCGATGCGGTGAGGCGTTTGCGGAACATGAACAGATCCACATCACCTTTTTTGGCCCAGTACTCGTCGGCCCGAATCTCTGTCATCGAGTGTCTCCCGTAAAACGAAAATCGGGCGGATGCCAGTGGCGCCCGCCCGATTCAACGATACTGTTTGCGCCGATTATTTCAGCGGCGAGAACGGCGCTGCCAGGACAATCTTGTTGGATTGCGTCAGCAGTGTTTCTGCCCGGCCTTTCGGCGGCCAGATGCCCTTCGCGGCGGCCTCGGCACGCACTTCGGCGCGGTGTTCCAGGCTTTCATAGGCCCAGATATGGACAAACTTGTTCAGGGTGCCCGTGTCGGTATGCATGGCCATCACCAGTTCTGACATCGCGGTCCGTTTTGCGATGGCTTTTTCCCAGTTCTTGTATATTTCCGGAATTTTACCGGGGATCGCACCGTATTCGCGCCATTCAAAGATCGGACCTTTATTGCCCTTGGCGAAAGTCGGTGTCATCGGCGACGGCACAAAAGTTTCGGATTGCATGTTTTCCAGCAGATGTCCGATCTTCGGCGGCCAGGAGTATTTTTTGTCCTGGGTCGATTTGATGCGTTTCTTTTCGCGCTCGGCTGCGTCCTTGTAGGGCCAGATATGAATCACTTCGTTCAGTGGGCCAATCTCGGTGACAAAAAACGCCGAGAGTTTCGACAGGCTCTGCCGCTTTTCATAGGCCTTGCCGAATGTGCTGACGAATTCAGGCACACTGCGTGGCTTCAACCGGTACGTTCTGGTTTCGTAGATCATGATAGCTCCCTTCGATTTTGAATTATTTCAAATTGGTAGAGGATTTTTTGTGCCGCGGCCAGCCCGACGGGAATTCAAAGGTGATCGGCGCGGACGGGCATTTCCAGAAACGATCTAAGTGCGTGCCAGAAACGCTCCCGGTTGATGCCGAGCTGTGTGTTATGGGCCATGCCTTCGATCGATACGATCTGCTTGTCGCGGTGGGGCAGGCGGGAAAAGAAATCGATCACGTCGGCATCGGTCGCAATACCGTCATGGTCGCCCCGGACGATTAATACCGGGCAGGTGATCTTCGCAGGGTCGACCAAGGGCAGCTTTGCGCACATGTCGTAATAGGTCCCATTGGGTACGCTGCCACCGCCGTTTGCCATCTCGGACGTCGCGGCTGCCGCGGCGAGTTCCGGAATCGTCAGGCCGGTGACGTCGCGGGTGAAGACGCCACGGTAGTATTCCTCGTCCACAGCCCGGCGCGAATTGTTTTTCCATTCTTCCAGTTTTTCCGCGCGCTTGATCAGCGTCGGCGAATCCTTGCCGGTATAGGTGAGGGCGGCAAAAGCTATTTTTGTCACCCGATCCGGGCAGGCATTGGCGAACGCGCCGGCACGTAATGCGCCTGAAGATTGGCCGAAATAGATGGCACTGGCCTGCCCCGTGACCTGTTCGACGACGGCGGCGGTCACTTTCAGGTCTTCGACGCCGCAGGCAATGTCGGAGCTGCTGTCTGTGTGGGTCGACCGCCCATAGCCTTCATGATCGACCGTCCACACGTCGTAGCCGTACCCAGCGAAGGCCTCCATCAGCGAATGGCCGGGATGTCCGGGGACGTCCAGGTCATAGCTCGACCGTGCAGAGAATGACGAGCCGTGCACCAGGAACAGAACCGGTGCGCCTTCAATGCCGGCCGGGCGCTTGCGGTACATCTGCAGGCGGACGTCGCCCTTATGGGCTTCGTGTTCTTCGAAAATTATGTCCGCCATGGGTTTCCTGTCAGTCTTGCGGGATGCCTGTCGCCGCAGGAGTTTGCCGCTGCGACATTGGCAGGAATAATACGGCAGGATCGGGGAGAGGGCGAGCAAGACCGAACCGATACTCTGTTCGGTGCATCCGGTGTTGCGTGAATTTGTATCGTCCTGCGGCACCGGGAATGGTAAAATGCGAAAAACCGATGGGAGAATTCCAATGCCCGATACAGGCACAGCGACAGGTATTTCGACGGGAACCGCGTATCCACTGGCATCCCGCGGCATTCATCATCTGGCGCTCACTACCGAAGATATGCAGATGACGACGGATTTTTTCGTCAATGTTGTCGGCATGCCACTGGTACATGCGATGAAGGTCCCGCCCGGTGTCGGTATCGGGCCTGGAAACCGGGGAAACCCACCTTACGAGGAAATCCGGCATTATTTCTTCGATATGGGCAATGACAGCCTGCTCGCCTATTTCGAAATTCCAAAGGGTGAAAAGAAACCATCCGATCGGGATGACATCGGCGGCATGCAGCATTGCGCCTTCACGGTAACCCCCGACCAGATGGAAGCGCTGCGCCAACGCCTGGGCGCGGCAGGTGTCGATTATGATGGTCCGGTAGATATACTTCCCGGGCTGGTATCAATGTATTTCATGGACCCAAATGGCGTTCGCATGGAAGCCTGCTGCCAGCCTGCCGAAGGCGACAACCCGAACGTGATCGGATCTGTTCTTCAGACAAGGGCGCAGGCACGGGCCGAGCTTGAAACGACCGGTGCATCGGCAGAATGGGTTGAGCAGGTCACAGCGAACCTTGCTGATTGATTGCAGCTCCGGCTGGCAATAATCAGGCGTCGATGGTGTCTTTTTTGAACTGGTAGAATTCCGTCTGCGGTGCAGGGCGGGTGTCCGTCCATGCCTTTAGTGCCGCATGCGCTTCGTCACGATGGGTCTGGCGTTCGCTTTCGCCGATCACCTCGCAGGTGATCTCGAGGCGGATGCCGTTGGGGTCGAAAAAATAGACCGATTTGACGAATTCGTGGTCGGTTACCCCGACGACATCGATACCCGCGGCTTCAAGCCGTTTTTTCCATTCCTCGACTTCTGCGACGGTTTTCACCTGCATGGCGAAATGATTTACCCAGGACGGGGTTTCAGGGTCCGGGGTACATGAAGTTTCATCGCCCAGATCGAAAAACGCGATATAGCTGCCATCCGCATATTCGAAGAACAGGTGTACGTAGGGGTTGAAGGCGCCGGTGCTGGGAACGGTGTCTGCCTGAATCACATGCGCCAACGGCAGACCAAGCAGATCCTCATAGAAACTGCGTGTTTCCTCCGCGTTTCGGCAACGATAGGCATAATGGTGTAGTCCGCTGATACGTTTTAACGCCGTCATATCGAAATCTCCGCGGTCAAGCTGACATCCAGACCTGAAATCTATCTGAAACGATGCCTATTGTCTTCCTTATGGGGTATTCATCTCGCCGGATTCCACCTGCCGCCGGATCTCTGCCAGGGTGCTGCCCACGCCCTGAAAATAACTCCGGGACATGCGTTCCGCGAATTCTGTCTCTTCCCGGCTGCCATCGACCAGCCCGTCAACGTCGAGCGTAAATGTAAAGCGAAGCCCCATATCCCCGTCGTCCAGAGTAACGATTTCGTTCAGGATGGTGCCCATTGCACTGCTTTTCGTGCGCTCGAACGTCACACGGTTTTTCGGCTCAAACGTAACGCGCTCCTGCATTTCCTCGCCCCGAAGGGTAAAATTCCGCAGCAGCCAGTTATCGCCCCGGTCAATGACCGTGCACGCGCTCATCGCATCGAGAAAGGGAACCGGATTTTCCGCCTTCAGTAACAATCCCTGCCAGATCTGTGCTTGGTTCAGGCTGGGTTTTTCAGTATTCACCGGCATTGTATGGCTGAGTGTGAATATCAGCGTTTCCTCTTTTCAATTATGGTATGACGGCGGTCCGTAAGCAGCAAGCAAGCTGCGTGATTTACACGATTCACCGCATCCTCTAAAGCTGTGTCCGAACGGAGTGGTATGGCGATCAGCACAGATAAATCAGGGCCCGGCCCAAAACCCGTGATTGCCTATGATCAACGCATTGCTAAATCTGTTGTGCGTGTCATCAAAGGTTTGCCTGTTTCGCCCAATGCACTGACGGCGCTTGGCATGGTGGTGGGCATAGCGTCCGGCTTTCTCTACGCTGAAGGCTCGTGGTCAGCGATGCTCGGCGGGTCGTTCCTGTTCATGATCGCCGTGTGGATGGACCATGTCGATGGCGAGTTTGCGCGGGCAACCGGCAAGACCAGTACTTTCGGCCACTATTTCGACCATGTCGGGGCGATGTCGAGCTATTGCGCGATGTTTATCGGCGCCGGGTACGGTCTCCGTGATACCTGGCTCGGCGACTGGGCGGTGCCATGCGGTATCGCCGCGGGCGTCTCGGTTGCGCTGATTTTTTCGATCCGTCTGTGGCAGGAAACGGTCTATGGCAAGGAAACCACTGAACAGACTGTTCGCGGCGGCTTCGAAATAGAAGACACGCTCTATGCTGTCGGGCCGATTACCTGGATTGGGGCGATGCCGCCCTTTATCGCCGCTGCCGGTATCGGCACGCCGCTTTACCTGCTTTATGCCATCTGGGAAGCCGCGGGACACGTGCGGCGAAACCGCTGATGTCGGGGCCGCGCATCAGTGCCGGTGAGGGGGACTCCAGTCCGTTCGGAAATTTCATGGCGGCAATTGTTTCCTATGGCCAGATGTCACCCTGGGTCGTGCTTGCCGGGGCGCTGGTTCTGACCGCTCTTTCCGGATTTTACGCAGCTGGAAACCTGAAGATCGATACCGATACTGCTGGCATGATCTCTGAAGATCTGCCATTTCGCCAACGCTACAAGGCGTTCCGGGAGGCATTTCCGGTGCTTTCCGACAATGTCGCGATCGTCGTAGATGCAGACCTGCCCGATCGTGCCGACGAGGCGACCGCGATACTCGCGACAAAACTTCGCGCCGACCGGGAAAGTTTCCCCCTCGTTTTCTCGCCGGAGACAAACCCCTTCTTTGTGCGAAACGGTCTTCTCTATCTCGACCGGGAGGCTCTCGAGGACCTGTCTGATGAAATCGCCGATTCTCAGGCATTTCTCGTCAAACTTTCGGGCGATCCTTCGCTGCGTGGTCTGGGTACTGTGCTGACCGATGCCGTTGACGGTGTCGAGGACAAGGATCAGGCGGCACGTCTCGCAACTGTACTGGACAGTCTGACGGCCGTTGCGACCTCCATTGAACAGGGAGCACCCGCGGCCCTGTCCTGGCGCGCTTTGATCGGGGGGCAGCAGGATGAAGGCAGCACGCGGCGTGTGATCATCACCCAGCCCCGTGTTGATTTCACATCGCTCTCGCCCGCGGCCGAAGCGATGGAGCGTATTCGCTCGATTGCGCGGGAGTCCGGCCTGACACCTGAGAACGGCGTGACGGTGCGATTGACCGGTGGCGTCGTGATTTCGACCGAAGAGCTTGAAAGTGTCACGACAGGGGCGAAAAATGCCGGGCTTGTCAGTCTGGTGCTGGTCGGGCTGCTGCTGGCATGGGGTATCCGTTCGTTGCGCCTGGTGCTTGCGATATTCGCGGCTCTGATCGTCGGGCTTGTCTGGACGGCGGGATTTACGACCCTGGCGATCGGTCATCTGAATCTGGTTTCAGTTGCGTTCGCTGTCCTGTTTATTGGTCTTGGTGTGGATTTCGGAATCCACTTTGCGCTGCGGTTCCGCGAGGAGCGAATGAGTTCAGATGATCTCGGCGTTGCTCCGGATGAGGCAATACGGCGCACGGGGCGCGGATTGGCGTGGCCGCTTGGCCTATGCGCGATTGCTGCGGCTATTTCGTTCTTCTCGTTCGTGCCGACCGACTATCGCGGCCTGTCGGAACTGGGCCTGATTGCGGGTGTCGGCATGTTCATCGCCTTCATTGCCACTTTCACGGTAATTCCGGCCTTTCTGACGGCATTTCCACCGGGCGAGATGGTGACCGCGCCCAAGGCGCAAAAGCCGCCGCGCCTGCCGGACCGGCGTATCGCGATCGCAGCGCTCATTCTCGGTGGCGCGGCAGCTGCCGCCGTTCCATTCGCCCGGTTCGATCTTGATCCCATCAAACTGCGCGACCCGTCGACCGAATCCGTCAGTACCTTCCGCGATCTTGCTGCTACGGCAGGGTCGTCGCCCTATACGATTGAACTGCTCGCGCCGTCGTTGTCCGGTGCTTATGAGATGGCGAACGAACTTCGCAAGCTCCCTGAGGTCGACAAGACCGTGACCGCGACCGATCTTGTGCCGACCGAGCAGGCGGCAAAACTCGCGATGATCGACGATCTGAATATCTTTCTGGCGCCGCTCCGGCTCAACGGCCCGGCAGAGAAAATCGATATTGCGGAGAGGGAAAAATCATTCGCGACCCTGGCTGATACGCTTGTGCGTGGCGCAGCCCACGACCTGCCCGAGCTTGCGGCAGCGTCGGCCCGGCTGCGTGCTGCCTTTGGGGCGCTGGAGAGCGCGGAGAAGCAGTTAGCGTTTGAAACAGCTGTTTTCCGCTATTTTTTGCCGCAGGTGGAGCGCCTGAAAAAAACGCTGGATGCCGGTCCTGTCACGTTGAAAGATTTGCCGCCGGAAATTCTGTATCGTTATCTTGCGCCGAACGGGCGGGCCCGGGTTCAGGTGTACCCGGTGGAAAATCTCGAAGACCCCGAGGCGCTCAAGCGCTTTGTCCAGGCCGTGCGCGCGGTTGCGCCGGTTGCGACGGACAGCCCGGTGGAAATTCTCGAAGCGGGGCGAGCAGTCGTCAACTCGGTTGTTACCGCCGCTCTGATTTCGGTTTTCGCCGTTACGCTGATGATCTTCCTGGTGCTGCGATCCGTGCGGGATACGTTGCTGGTCCTTATCCCCCTGGTGCTGGCAGCGTTTTATACAGTTGCAGCGACGGTGTTGCTGTCGATGCCGTTTAATTTTGCCAACGTGATTGTGCTGCCGCTGCTGATGGGGCTGGGAGTTGCCAGCGGCATACACCTTGTTTCCCGCGCGCGGGAAGAACACTCCGGCGCGGCGGCGTTTTCGACCACCACGCCGCGGGCGGTCATTTTCAGCTCGCTGACCACGATCGCATCTTTCGGGAGCCTTGCGGTGTCCAGTCATCGTGGCACCGCAAGCATGGGCGAATTACTGGTGCTGTCTATTGGGCTTACGCTGGTCTGTACGCTGGTTGTTCTGCCGGCATTGATGCAGCTCTGGCCGGACCGAGAAACCGAGTCATGACCGAGAAGGCGCCGGGCCAGCTTGTCCCTTATGATCAGGCGATCTGTGCAATTCTTGTGCGCCCGCTGATCAATACACCGGTTACGCCAAACCATATCACGACCCTGAGCCTGATCCTCGGGCTCGCCGCCTCGGTGTTGTTCGCCTGGGGAGAAGGCTCGGCGCCGCTCTGGGCGGCGGGACTTGTGACCATCGCGCGTTTTATCGACCACATGGATGGTGAACTGGCACGCCAGAGCGGCAAAACATCCCCTATTGGCGCAATGTACGATTCCCTGACCGGCACGGCCTGTTACGGAACGATGTTTCTCGGCATGGGGTATGCCGAATGGCGGAACGGTGCGGGAGATTGGGCGCTATTCCTGGCGGGCGGTGCGATGGTCTTTATCGTTATCAACATGATGCTGCAGTTCCGTGTCGAAACGTGGACGGGCGTCGCACCGGACCCCTATCCGCAGATTGGCCGCATTGAAGCCGAGGACGGGATCTATTTGATCCTGCCGATTATCTGGCTGACCGGGACATGGGGTTTCTTTGTTGCCGGCACCATCGGTACATTGATCTTTACCATCATCAATATCAGCGACCTGATGCGCAGGTTGCGCGAACCAAAGGGCTAGCGGGATGCGTGCGCTTGTGACCGGAACATCGGGTTTTGTCGGGTCCGCAGTCGCCAGGCGTCTGGCCGCGGACGGCCACGATATCCGCGTCCTCGTCAGGCCCACCAGCGACCGCCGTAACCTTGAAGGGCTCTCGGTCGAGATCGTCGAAGGCGACCTTGCCCAACCAGAAACCCTTAAACCCGCTGTTGCGGGGTGCGATGCGGTCTTTCACGTCGCAGCGGATTACCGGCTCTGGGTGCCCGATGGCGGGGCATCGATGTACCGCGCAAACGTGGACGGCACACGTGATCTGATCCGGGCGGCGTGTGATGCCGGGGTAAGCCGCTTCGTTTACACCAGCTCCGTCGCTGTTCTCTATCCGTTACCCGGCACCGGAATCGCCGACGAGACGTCAGTCGCGACCGTCGATGACATGATCAGTCATTATAAAAAATCCAAGTTCCTGGCTGAAGAGGAAGTGATGCGACTGGTGCGTGATGAATCCGTGCCCGTCGTTATCGTCAACCCGTCGGCCCCGTTCGGGCCGCGCGATATCAAGCCGACGCCGACGGGACGGATCGTGCTGGATGCCGCAAAGGGCCGGATGCCGGCATATCTTGATACCGGGCTGAACGCGGTTCATGTCGACGATGTGGCCGAGGGCCACATACTGGCCTATGACAAGGGTGAAATTGGAGAGCGGTATATTCTGGGCGGCGACAACATGACCCTGCGCGATATCATACAGACGGTCACGGATCATGTGGGGCGGTCCGGTCCGTGGCTGAAACTGCCGCGTGCCCCGCTTCTTCCGGTTGCCTGGCTCGCGGAAAAGATCTCACGCGTCAGCGGCCGGGAGCCGGTGGTGACGGTCGATGCACTGAAGATGGCGGCGAAGCATATGTATTATTCATCGGACAAGGCACGCGAAAAACTGGGCTACGCCCCGCGTCCGGCCGCGCGGGCCCTGACAGAATCTGCCGACTGGTACCGTGACAACGGCTATCTGTAATAGAAGCCCCTTCGCCAGGTGTTACTTCGTGCCGTACATCCGGTCACCCGCATCGCCGAGACCCGGGCGGATATAGGCCTGATCATCCAGTTCACGGTCGATCGACGCGGTAATGATTGGCACGTCCGGGTGCGCTTTCGTAAACACTTCGACGCCTTCCGGTGCGGCAACCACGCAAACGAACTTGATGCGTTTCGCACCTGCCTGTTTTAGCCGCTGAACGGCGGCGGTGGCTGACCCGCCCGTCGCCAGCATCGGGTCAACGACGATACAGAGGCGTTCTTCAAGCTGTTCCGGCAGCTTGATGTAGTACTCCACCGGCACATGGGTATCGGGATCCCGGTACAGCCCGATATGGCCGACGCCGGCGGTCGGCATCAGGTCCAGCATTCCGTCGAGCAGGCCGTTGCCGGCCCGCAGAATAGAGATGAGACAGAGTTTTCCACCATCGACCCGTGTCCCGCTCATGGATTCCAGCGGCGTATTGATTTCCACCTTTTCAGGCTCCAGGTCGCGACATACTTCGTAGGCCAGCAACTGGCTGATTTCGCGCAAACCGCTTCGGAACAGCGCGGAGTCCGTTTTAATATCGCGGATCAGTGTAAGCTTATGCTGCACCAACGGGTGGTTGACGACTTCGATGGTGGCGTTCGTCGCCCGGATGGTCTGGTTGGTCACGGTCTTTCCCCTAGAACACGGTTGCGTCGCTTTGAATGATCAGTGGCGGCCCGCCGCCGTCGCGTAGTTCGGTGGCGATCCGACGGCCGGCAGACCAGGTCCCGCCCTGCAGGACACTTGCCAGCGGCAGCGTTTCGGCATTCATGCCGAGTATTGCACGCGCATCATCGGCAATCCGGTCGAGCAGCGCGACGGTCAACGCCCGCCATTCGACGATCAGTTCGCTCGATGGCGGGTGTGCCCGTTCGGACAGCGCCGGGTCTTTCAGTGACAGGGCGCCGGTATCGATAAGCAGCCCCCCATTCCGGTATTCGGCGAGGCCGGTCAGCCCATCCAGATCGGTGACTGTTGTCCCCGATTGTTGCAACGGCTCGATCAGCGAATAGGATAGCCATTGCGACAGTTTGTGAAATGGCACGATACCGTCCGAAGAATTCGTGCGTGAAATCGCTGGATGCCGGCCGACATCGCCCAGGGGAATGTCACCGATACGCACCGGTGACGGCCAGATTTCGGTCAGCGTGTCGAGCAGCGCGATCAGAATATCGCGGGCCTGAATGGATTGGCGTGTGCCTAGCCAGAGAAGGATATTACCGGGCCGGACAGCACCGGTTGCGCCAAAGACATCCGGTCGACCGGTGACGGCCTGGCCCAGTTTTCCGAGCAGACCGGCGCGCTGTTCCAGCCCCACAAGCGGGTTCTCCGGGGTGACTTGAAATGCCTCGCCCAGTTGTTCCGGGGTTAGAGCCATCAGCGCATCCGCATCCGCGCGCAGGGGATCACTCGGATCGTTGCTCAGGATGCCTGCCTCGAACAATCTCAGGCTTGCGAGGGCGAGCCCTTCTGAACGTCCGAGCCGAAGCCCGGTATCCGTGTCGGTATAAGCCCAGTCGGGGCCTGCGCCTGCATCCAGCAAAACGGAGATAATTGCAAGGTCACCCGCGGCAGCCGCGAGAGCGGTCCCGTCGAGGCCGGCCTGCGCTGCGCGTTCCGCCCACAGATCTACGCCATTGAATTCGAAATGCCGCCAGCGGCTGTGAAAAGGGACATCCAGCGCCGGATAGTTGGTGCGGATTTCTGCGACGACGCGCTCGGCGGTTTCCTTGAAACGTGTCGGATCGACGCTGAACCAGGTCAGTTCTCCATCGAGGCCGGCGGCAAGGATTTCGCCGCAGCGGGTCCTGACAGCCTCGGGGGTCATAATATCGTGGACAGCCGCTGCCGGGTCGACAGCAGCGGCCTGGCTCGCGGGGGCGCTCACAGCAATTCGCGCCCTTTGACGTTTTTCAGGGCTTCCGCGTCCTTCACGTCGGACTGCGTGAAGTAGCCCGCCGCTTTCTTCGCTTCCATTTCGACCTGCGCGTCTTCCGGGATGAGTTCTTCCGGCAGATCGATGCGTTCGCCGATTTCGATACCCTGACCGAATAACGCGTCGTGCTTCATGTCGCTCATCGACGCAAAGCGGTCGAGCCGCTGGATGCCGAGCCAGTGGAAGATATCGGGCATCAGTTCCTGGAACCGCGCATCCTGAACACCGGCAACACACTCGGTCCGCTCGAAATACTTGGCGGCGTTATCGCCTTCTTCCTGACGCTTGCGGGCATTGTAGACGAGGAACTTCGTGACCTCGCCCAGGGCGCGGCCTTCCTTGCGGTTATAGACGACAAGGCCGTTGCCGCCCTGTTGTGCCATTTCCACGCATATCTCGATTCCGTGCGTCAGATACGGGCGGCAGGTGCAGATGTCGGAGCCAAACACGTCCGAGCCGTTGCATTCATCGTGCACGCGGCAGGCCAGCGGGACGGATTTATCCGCAAGGGTCGTCGGGTCACCAAAGATATAGGCGGAAACGCCACCGATCGGCGGCAGGAAAACTTCGAGGTCATGCCGGGTGACGAGTTCCGGATACATCCCGCCGGTATAGGTAAACAGGGCGTGGCGCAGGGTGCTGGTATCGCAGCCAAGCCGCTTGGCCATCCCCGGTAGGTGCCAGACGGGGTCGACCGCGATCTTGGTGACATGGACGTCGCCGTTTTCCATCAGGATTTTGCCGTCGGCCTTCAGACGTCCGTGGGTGATGGCTTCGCGCAATTCCAGCATCGACAGCCTCGCCTGGGTGACGGCGATTGTCGGCCGGATATTGATTCCGGCGGCCAGCTGTTCGGAGAAATATTCGGTGATCATATGCCCGAAGGGATCTATCGAGACGATCTTGCCCGGTTCGGACCATTGCGGATACGGGCCAATCGCGACGATTGGCGACGTGTTGTGCAAATCAGGCTTGAAGTCGGGATTCAGCCGCCCGGCGGCGACAGATGCTGCCAGATAGACGGAATAACTGCCCGAATGGGTACCGATCGTGTTCCGCGTTGCCGTATCGGTGACCGTTCCAATGATCGGGCCGCGTTCGGCAGGATCACTGGCGCCCCAGTTGATCGGAGAAGCCTTACCGCTTTCCCCCGGTGGGTGCGAAGTCAGTATGATATGTTCTGGAGTGCTCATGGCGTCTACTCTGGTTTCCGCAACAAGCGAGTAAAAGTAACTAACAACGCCTTTAACGTCTATTAATTTTTTCAGAAATATTTATTTCGGGTTTTGTGTGCGTTCCGATGGGGGTGTGCAAGTTCATGCGTAAATAATAAGCAGGTTCTGCTTTTTATTTGATCATGCGGGGTGTGTTCATTGGCTTGGCTCACGCCAGGTTTTGTTCCGGTCCAAACCCGGTATAATCCCTTGCAAGCTCATCAACCGGGGAAGCGGCCATGCAGTGTTTTCTGTTCCACTTGATGCCATATGCGTGTCTCGATCTGGACTATGACAAACAGTACAAGTCATCCTGGGTAGTCTATCCAAATTCCAATTTCGATCCCAAGATGGGGCATTACCTCTACAACACCTATCTCGACGAACTGGAGATGGGTGAGGAATTCGGTTTCGACGGAGTCTGCGTCAACGAACATCATCAGAATGCCTATGGACTGATGCCGTCGCCGATCGTGCCGGCCTCTGCGCTGGCGCGGCGCACGTCCAGGGTCAAGATCGCGGTGCTCGGCAATGCTTTCGGCATTCGCGAACATCCGCTGACACTCGCCGAAGAACACGCCATGATCGATTGCATCACCGGTGGCCGCCTGATCAGCGGTATGGTGCGCGGTATCGGGGCGGAATATTATTCAATGGGCGCCAACCCGGCTGTCAGTCACGAACGGTTCCACGAAGCGCATGACCTCGTCATCCAGGCGTGGACCCGGGAAGGCCCGTTTGCGTTCGAGGGAAAACATTTTCACTTCGAATACGTGAATGTGTGGCCACGTCCGTTCCAGAAACCGCACCCGCCGATCTGGTGCCCGTCTCAGGGCTCCCTCGAGACCATTGAATGGGCGGCGCATCCCCATCACAAATACACCTATTTGCAGACCTACAGCCCGTTCGAAGCGGTGAAGAAGTTCCTGCAGATGTACCGCGATGTCGCGCGCGATAAATACGGCTACGAAGCGCAGGATTCTCAGGTCGGCTGGGCCGCGCCGATTTACGTGGGTGAAACCGACGAGCAGGCCAGGGAAGAAGCGCGGCCGCACGTGGAAGCGTTCTTCAATAAATTCCTGCGCATGACACCAGAAATGCTTCTCCCGCCGGGCTATCTCAGCCTGCGGTCATATAAGAACGTGATGAAGCATAAGGGCGGTATGTCCAAGTCGCGAACGCTGGAAGAACTGATCGATAGCGGTATCGTCATCTGCGGCAGCCCCGATACGGTGCGCAAGCGGCTGGAATATTGCCAGCGAGAAGCCGGGGTCGGAAGCTTCCTCGGCATGTTCCAGATCGCCTCCATGTCCCATGACATGACCGTCGCCAGCATGAAGCGTTTCGCCGAACACGTGATGCCGGCGGTAAAGCAGCTCGGTGCCGGCGAAAAAGTCGCAGCGGAATAAGCGAATGACGAATAACGGGAGCCACCGATGAAGGTCTTTCTCTTTCACCTGATGCCATATGCCTGCATCGATCAGGATTACGATCAGGAATACGACACCTGCTGGGTGACATACCCGAATACCAACTTTGACCCGGTGAAGGGTCACGAGCTGTACAACAAGTACCTGGACGAGCTCGAATATGCCGAGGAACTCGGGTTTGACGGGGTCTGCGTCAATGAGCATCACCAGAATGCCTATGGTCTGATGCCGTCGCCCGTGGTGATGGCGGCGGCCCTGGCGCGCCAGACCGAGCGGGTCAAGATCGCTATTCTCGGTAATGCGTTCGGTATCCGAGACCACCCCCAGACGCTTGCCGAAGAACATGCCATGATTGACTGCATCACCGGCGGGCGTCTGATCAGTGGCATGGTGCGCGGGCTGGGCTGCGAATATTACTCGATGGGCGCCAACCCGGCGGTCAGCCATGAACGTTTCCATGAAGCGCATGACCTTGTCATCCAGGCATGGACCAAAGACGGTCCCTTCGCATTCGAGGGGAAACATTATCATTTCGAATACGTGAACACGTGGCCGCGGCCCTTTCAGGATCCGCATCCGCCGATCTGGGTGCCGAGCCAGGGGTCGACCGAAACCATCGAATGGGCGGCGCATCCCGATCGCAAATACACCTACCTGCAGACCTATTCGCCGTTCCAGAATGTCGTGCGTTTTCACAACGCCTATCGCCAGGTTGCACATGATCACGGCTATACGGCGACGTCGGAGCAGCTCGGTTGGGCGGCGCCGATCTATGTCGGCGAAACAGATGAGCAGGCAATCGAAGAGGCGCGCCCCCACGTGGAGCTGTTCTTCAACAAGCTGCTGCGCTACCCGGTAACCATGCTGCTGCCGCCGGGATACATGTCGATCGATTCCTACAAACGCGTGCTGAAAACCAAGTCCAGCCTGTTGTCGAGCCTGACGATCGAGACGCTGATGGAACGTGACGTGATCATTGTCGGCAGTGCCGACACGGTCCGCGAAAAGCTGGCGGCCTGCCATGCGGATGTCGGGCTGGGGTATTTCCTCGGTATGTTCCAGATCGGCAGCATGCCGCATGACATGACCGTCGCGTCGATGGAACGTTTTGCAAAGGATGTTATGCCGGCCGCAATGGCGCTGGAAGGCGACGGTCGGTGGGAACCGGATATGGCAGCGGTGCCGACACAGGCAGCCGAGTAGGGCACGCTTTCCGGATTTACTCATAAAAAAACCCCCGGGCAGCACCCGGGGGTTTTTGTTGTCTTGTCGGCCGCGATCAGCGGGTCGGCACCGGCTGGTCGCCGGAATAATCGTAAAAACCCTTGCCGGTCTTGCGGCCGAGCCAACCGGCTTCGACGTATTTGGCAAGCAGCGGGCAGGGCCGGTACTTGGTGTCGGCAAGCCCGTCATAGAGCACCTGCATGACTGAAAAGCAGGTATCCAGGCCGATAAAATCGGCGAGTTCCAGCGGGCCCATCGGATGGTTCGCGCCGAGCTTCATGCCCGTATCGATATCTTCAACCGACCCGATGCCTTCATGCAGCGTGTAAACGGCTTCGTTGATCATCGGTAGCAGGATGCGATTGACGATAAAAGCGGGAAAATCTTCCGAGATGACCGGGGTCTTGCCGAGACGGTATGTCAGGCCCTCGACGATTTTATGTGTCGCCTTGTCGGTAGCGATGCCGGGAATCAGTTCGACCAGTTGCATGATCGGCACGGGGTTCATGAAATGCATCCCCATGAAGCGTTCGGGCCGGTCGGTGGTCGCGCCGAGACGGGTGATCGAGATCGATGACGTGTTCGACGCGATGATGGTGTCGGGGCGCAGTGACGGGATCATTGCCTTGTAGATCTCGCGTTTGACGCTTTCGTTCTCGGTCGCGGCTTCGATCACGATATCGCACTCACTCAATGCGGCATATTCGGTCGAGCCGGACAGCCGCTCCAGCGCATCTTGTTTGTCGGTGACGCTGATTCTTTCCCGCTGTACCTGGCGTTCCAGGTTGCGGTCGATCGTCGCGATGGCCTTGTCGAGCTGCTCCTGCGAAATATCGCTCATAACGACATCGATGCCGGCAACGGCCGCAACATGAGAGATACCGGATCCCATCTGCCCTGCGCCGATCACGCCGATTTTCTTGATGCTCATGGCTTCGGGAGTGGCCCCCGGATCCTGAATGTCAGACACTAACTGTTCTCCTATGTTTATTCTCCGGCGCCCGCCGTTTGTGTTATCGGCGTGCCCGGGAAAAATGACACACTGCCATCGTATTTTTGCGGAGGCGGTATTGCTCCGCCCGAATTGTCAGCGGGCTGTAATGCCCTGTTTTTCGAGTTCTTCGTCCAGTTCGGGCACGATCTTGAACAGGTCGCCCACAAGACCGTAATCGGCGACCGTAAAGATCGGCGCTTCCTCGTCCTTGTTGATCGCGACAATGACCTTGGAATCCTTCATGCCCGCGAGATGCTGGATCGCACCTGAAATACCGACCGCGATATACAGTTCCGGAGCGACGACCTTGCCGGTCTGGCCGACCTGGTAATCGTTCGGCTTGTATCCGGCGTCGACAGCGGCACGTGACGCGCCGACGGCCGCGCCGAGCTTGTCGGCAACCTTTTCGATGATCTCGAAATTTTCGCCGGATTGCAGGCCGCGCCCGCCCGAGATGATCACCCGGGCCGCAGTCAGTTCGGGCCGTTCCGACTTGGTAAGTTCCTGGCCGACGAAGCTTGAAAGACCGGGATCCTCTGCAGCGTCGACGGCTTCAACGGCGGCTGTGCCGCCTTCGGCTTCGGCGGCGGCGAATGCCGTGCCGCGCACCGTGATGACTTTCACCGAATCCGACGATTGGACGGTCGCCATGGCATTGCCGGCATAGATCGGGCGCACGAAGGTGTCTTCCGACACGACCTCGACGATATCGGAAATCTGCGCGACATCGAGCAGCGCGGCGACGCGCGGTGCGATATTCTTGCCCGACGTGTTGGACGGGAACAGGATATGGCTGTATCCGCCCGCAAGGCCGACGACCAGGGGGGCTATGCTTTCGGCCAGCTGGTGCGCGTAGGCGGCGCTGTCAGCAGCGATCACCTTGGAAACACCCGCGATCTTTGCGGCTTCGACGGCAGCGCCGGCGCCACTGCCTTCTCCGGCAACCAGCACATGCACGTCGCCGGAAATAGCGGCGGCGGCGGTGACGGTATTCAGAACGATGGGAACGATTGCCGAATTATCGTGATCGGCGACGACCAGGACTGCCATCAGATGACTCCCGCTTCATTTTTAAGTTTGTCGACAAGTTCGGCGACCGATTCCACCTTTACGCCGCCTTCGCGCTTCGCGGGCTCGGTGACTTTGAGCGTCGTCAGGCGCGGCGCGACGTCCACGCCGAGGTCTTCGGGGCTCATCTCCTCGATGGGTTTTTTCTTCGCCTTCATGATGTTCGGCAGCGATGCGTAGCGCGGCTCGTTCAGGCGCAAATCGGTGGTGATGATTGCAGGCACGTTGATGGCCAGCGTTTCCAGCCCGCCATCGACTTCGCGCGTTACGTTCGCCTTGCCCTCGGCAAGGTCGATCTTCGAGGCGAATGTGCCCTGCGACCAGCCCAGCAGGCCTGCCAGCATCTGGCCGGTCTGGTTGGAATCGTCGTCGATTGCCTGTTTGCCGAGGATCACCACGTCGGGTGATTCCTTCTCGACGATCTTCGCCAGCAGCTTGGCGACGGCCAGCGGCTGCAGCTCTTCGTCGGTTTTCACATGGATGCCGCGGTCGGCGCCCATGGCAAGGGCTGTGCGAATTGTTTCCTGGCACTGCTGAACACCCATGGACACGGCGATCACTTCGGTCGCGGTTCCGGCTTCGAGCAGGCGAACCGCTTCTTCGACGGCAATTTCGTCGAACGGGTTCATGGACATTTTAACGTTGGCGGTCTCAACGCCGGTCTCGTCCGCTTTGACGCGAACCTTGACGTTGTAATCGATCACCCGTTTGACGGCGACGAGGAGTTTCATCGGTCAATTTCTCTCAGATATGGGGGCAGCCACCGGTTTTGAGGGCCTTTCCATGCGCCATTTGCTGCCGACAGGAGCGCGTCTGGAAGGGCGTTATCTCGCAGGTGCGAAAACTACTAGAGTCGCGCCGGTTGTCAAGTTTCGGTAATGAATGCTGCGATTGCGAAGGAAGCGCCGGTTAAGCGTTGAAGCCTGGTCCAGTCGCGCTTTTACTTGCTCGAGAACAGGAACGCGACCCCGATCAGAATCAGCGCCGCCAGCTGCAGAAGTACCCGTAACCGCATGAATCTGTTGGAATTCCGGGCATTGAACTCGCCACCGCGCACCATGGACACAAGGCCGAACGCCAGCGCGCCAAAGGTGGCGAGTGCTGCGATAACAATCAGGACGGGCAGGGCAGAAGACATCTTCAGACTATGAAACGGATTTCCGGAGAGTGCAATGCGGCATTATGGCCCGCACGTTGGCATACTCCTATACCGCCAGCACTTCCCACAGCTTCCCCTCGACCTCGTCGCGCGGCACGATGAAGCGATCGTGGTCGTCATCGGTCATCCACCGGGTGACGGCTTCCTGAAAGGATGGGCGTGCCATCACCCGTTCGAACCAGTCGGTGACGTTGGGGCGGTTGTGGGTCCACAGGCTGTCCATGACAATTAATGACAGCCGGTTCACATAGGGGATCATGCAGATATCGGCGAGGCCGAAATCGCGGCCCGACAGCCATTTCATGTCGTCGAGCTGGCGTTCCATATCGGCAAAGGCTTCATCGTATTGTTTCACCACCGTGCCGACCCGCGGTGCATCGAGCCCGTGTTCGATACAATCGCGCTGGATGGCGCGGCGTTCGGCATTCGGGTTGCGGGCATAGCGCTCCTCGCGCTGTTCCGGTGTCATGGTTTCCAGAAAATGCTTCCGGTTGGCGGTGGCAAAGGTCACCGTCGTGCAGCCGGGATGGAGGAATTCATCGACCCGTTTCATCCACAAGCGGGTCTGGGCGCGACGCCATGGTTCACCCGGCATCAGCGGGGGGTCGGGCTGGATCTCGTCGAGATAGAACATGATCACGGATGATTCGGTGATTACCCGCGCGTCGTCCACAAGGGTGGGGACCACGGCTTTCGGGTTTAGTTTCAGATAGTCGGGCTTGTGCTGGTCACCCTGCTGCAGATTCAGAATTTCGCTCTCGAAGCTCATCCCTTTTTCGTACAACACGAGGCGCACCTTGGCCGCGCATACCGATGTCGTCCCGTGATAGAGTTTCAGCATGTTCTTTTCCCGATTCTGCCTACCCCGAAAACACGCCTGAAAGACGCGTCCAGATATGAGTGTCCTCGACCACATCGCCCGCTGCAATACCCATGACATGGCCGCCTATACGCCCTTTATCGTTGATGGCCGGACGGTAGGTCATATCCGGCGACGGAATATGGCGCGTCTGGAAGGTTTCGCCGATGTTTTCACGCTGAATGCCGACAGTGTCGGTCTCGTTGACGGATTGAACAGCTATGAAGACCGGACTGTCGCGGTTGGCCGCGTCTTGCGGTCTCTCGCCGATGACGGCGTTATTACCGGCTGGCGCGACGAGGCCTATCCAGTCGGCGGGCAGTGGGGTGGACCCTATGTGTTCGAGATCGAACGGGCGGCTGCGGCATTCCTGGGGTGCCGGGCCTATGGCGTTCACGTCAACGGCTTCGTGCGCGACGGCAATGATGTAAAACTCTGGATCGCGACGCGGGCCGATGACCGCCCCGTCTGTCCCGGCCAGCTCGACAACATGATCGCCGGCGGTCAGCCCGTCGGGCTGACGCTGAAGGGAAACGTCATCAAGGAAGCAGGCGAGGAGGCGGGGGTGCCCGAACATCTTGCCCGTGCCGCCATCCCGGTCGGCGCTATCACCTATACGATGGAAAATGATCTCGGGCTGAAACCCGACATGATGTTCTGCTGGGATCTCGAACTGCCGGCGGATTTCCAGCCGGTGAACACCGATGGCGAAGTCGCCGAATTCCGTCTGCTGCCCGCCGCCCGGGCGCTGGAGATCGTGGAGGACACCGAAGACTTCAAGTTCAACTGCAACCTGGTAGTCATCGATTTCTGTATCCGACACGGCGTGATGCCGCCGGAATATCCGGATTACGAGGCTATTCTGAAGGGACTGAGGTCCTAGAAATCGTCCACTGCGACGACCTGGCCGCGTTCGCGAAGATAGGTGACGATCGGCTGCAAGTGTTCTGCCATCGGCATGTCGTCGAGGGTAATCAGCACGTCTTCGACGTGTTCCGGATAGACATAGGCGGTCGTGCCCGGGGGAAATAAACGCCCGAGCCCTTCGAGAATGCCGCCTTCCAGCCCTTCGTAGAATTTCTCGTGCATGATGCGGGAAAACCCGTCGACCCCCAGTACGAAGGCGACCGGTTCCTGGCTGTGCCGCGCCAGATACTGGCGAACACGGAAATAGCGGAAAAATTCGGATATGAGGACGTGGAAGCCGAGACCGGTCAGCGCGTTGACCCGTTCCAGGAAGTCCGCCGTGTCTATCTCGCCTTCATTGACGATGGCCGACATGGTCATCTCGGCCATCAGGATCGCCGGTTTTCCGGCCGCGCATTTTTCCGCGAACAGGTCGCGGGCATGGTCGAACCGCTTCATGCCTTCGCCGATGACGGGATGGAACTCGCCGCGCATACCGAGCACGCTGCGCTTGTACAGCGCTTCCGACGGGATCGCGACCCGGCCCGAGGGGTCGAACAGAACGGCCGGCGTCAGATTGGCCTTCACCAGTTCGAGCGCCATCAGGCGGTTATCGATCTTGCCCAGGGTCGGGCCACGAAATTCGATCAGGTCGACCTCGACCCGGCCCCATTTCAGGTTGTCCGTCAGGCCCTGCAACAGGCGTTCCGGTTCGTGGGCATGGAAATAGGCGCCGTGGATCAGGTTCACGCCCAGAATGCCCAGCGCGTCCTGCTGTTCGACATTGGTGTCATCGAACATGCGTACATGCAGGATGATGTCTTCGGGCGGCAGGTCGGGGTCGGTCTGGAAGCGGACGCCCATCCAGCCGTGGCATTCTTCCCGTTTTTCGAAACCCTGTGCCGCCACCGTGTTGGCGAAGGTAAAGAAAGTGGATTCGGCGGGCCGGTGTTCCCTGACGCGTGACACCAGCAGCTCGAATTCGCGTTCCAGCATACGTTCCAGCCGGGGGCGGGAAACATAGCGCCGGTCCGTGGATTCGCCGTAAATCTCGTCGCTGAACTTCATGTCGTAAGCTGACATGGTCTTGGCCACCGTCCCGGCGGCAGCGCCGGCCTGGAAGAACCAGCGAGCGACTTCCTGTCCCGCGCCGATTTCCACGATGGTGCCGTATTTCAGCGGATCGAGATTGATCGCCAGTGCTTTTTCGATTGTGCCGGAGACCTCGTCGGCCATCGTCTTTTCCATCTGCTTTGTTCAAATCGTCATGATCGCGGCGATCAGGACGTCACATCTGTCTATCGATGATTTGTAACAGATTTTTGACCGCGGTTGAGATGCGACAGTTCGTCTGCGGCTCAGATATCAGGGTCAGCCCTCGAAACCCGACATTGCGACAACCTCTTCCGGTGTATAGCCGGATTCGCGCAGCGCCCGGATGCTCATATCCTGGTCGCGCTTTGCCAGTCGCCTGCCGGTCGTATCCTTGATCAGCCGGTGGTGGTGATAAGCAGGCGGGGTGTAGCTCAGAAGTCCCTGCAACAGGCGGTGGATATCCGTCGACGGCGCGAGATCGGCACCGCGGGTGACAAGGGTGACCCCCTGCAGGTGGTCGTCGACTGTGACCGCGAGATGGTAGCTGGTTGGCACATCCTTGCGCGCCAGGACGACGTCGCCGAATTTTTCCGGCTGGGCCTTGTTCATGCCCATACCGAGATCCTTCCAGCCCAGCGGGCCGGCGATGGCAGTCGCGCCTTTCATATCGATCCGGCGGACATATGCCTCGCCGTCATCCATGCGATCTTCGCGTTTTTCGTCAGACAAATTGCGGCAGATGCCCGGATAGGCCGGCCCGTCAGGACCGTGCGGCGCGTGTCCGGACTTGACAATCTCTGCCTTGATTTCCGTCCGGGTACAGAAGCAGGGATAGAGTAGCCCTTTCAGCGTCAGTTTCTGCAGCGCCTTTTCATAATCCGCCATATGATCGGACTGCTTGCGTACCGGTGTTTCCCATTCGAGCCCGAGCCATTTCAGGTCTTCGAGTATCGCGTCGGTAAATTCATCCTTGCACCGCACCGGATCGATATCCTCGATACGCAGGTGAAATGATCCGCCCTTGCCGCGGGCGTGATAGGCGGTCAGCGCCGAAAAGGCGTGGCCGATGTGAAGGTAACCGGTCGGGCTTGGTGCGAACCGTGTTACCTCTGATGCCGTTTTACTTTTTGCCATATTATCATTTCTATGAGATCGAATTTACGTCGTGGGGACAGGGCGGCGAGATCCACCAGCAGCCGGGTTATTCCGATGAACAGCCGACTTACCCTTGCGACGTTTAACAAAGCGTTAACCATACTAACACACCGCGACCCCGATCTGGGCGCGGTCATCGCGAAATTCGGGAAACCGCCGATCTGGCGGCGTCCGCGCGGGTTTGAGACACTGGTTCTGCTGATCCTCGAACAACAGGTTTCGCTGGCTTCTGCGCGGGCGGCGTATGACCGGCTGGCGGCGACGGCCGTCGAACTCAGCCCCGAAAAAATGCTGATGCTCCGCGATGAGGAATATCGCGCTGCTGGCGTCAGTCGTCAGAAGACCCGCTATATCCGTCATCTATCCGAATGCCTGCTGGACCAGTCGCTGCGCCTCGACCGGCTCGGCCGCATGGGAGACGATGATGTGCGCGCACAACTGATTCAGGTGAAGGGGATCGGGGCATGGACCGCAGATGTCTATCTGCTGATGGCGCTGATGCGCCCGGATGTCTGGCCGGTCGGTGATATTGCGCTCCAGGCGGCAGCCCACGGCATAAAGGGGCTGGCGGCGCGTCCCGATCCGGCGGAATTGACTGACATTGGCGAAGCCTGGCGCCCCTGGCGCAGCGTTGCCGCACGTATCCTGTGGCATCACTATCTCAGTACGCCCCGTATCCGTATAACAGGCGGGAAATGAACAATATCTTTGAACTTCATAAACAATGGACCTTTCGATGAGCGATCTACCCGAACTCTCCGGCCCCGAAGTTGCCCCTGCGTCAGGTGGCCCGGCCAAACAGCTTGTAATTTTCGTCCATGGCTATGGCGCGAACGGCCAGGATCTGATTTCGCTGGCGCAGTATTTTGCCCAGGTCGTGCCGGATGCGGCCTTTATTTCGCCCGATGCGCCTTATCGTTGCGACGGCGCGCCGATGGGGTTTCAGTGGTACGACGTCTGGATGCAGGATCCCGCGGACCGATTGGCGGCGATCCGCTCGACCGGCGAGATTTTCGATAATTTCGTGACCGCGCAGCTCGCACGTCACGGGCTGACCGAGGACAAGCTCGTCCTGATCGGGTTTTCGCAGGGCACCATGATGTCCCTGTTTACGGCGCCCCGTCGTGAAAAAGCCATTGCGGGTATCGTCGGCTATTCGGGGCGTATGGAATCACCCGAAACGTTGAAGGATGAAATCCGCTCCAGGCCGCCGGTGGTCATGGTACATGGCGATTCGGACGAACTTTTGGCGGTCTCCGAAATGGAAACGGCGGCCACCACGTTGCGCGATTGCGGTGTCGAAATAGACACACTCGTGCGCCCTGGTCTGGGTCATGGTATCGACGAGGAAGGTATTCGAACCGGTCTTGCCTTTGTTCATAAAGTTCTCGGATAGGGAAACCGACCCACAACATGCAGTAGGCGGTGAAGAACATTTCACAAAATCTTCACGTCTATGGAGTTGCCCTCATCTGCGGTCGCGGCTAGTCTTTGGATGTAATGAGCATACCAAGGTACGAATTGCGGCCTGAAAGGCCATGCAGATGAGGGGCGCTTCCCCCGCATTGGTACTTAATGCCGATTTTCGGCCGCTCAGCTATTTTCCGCTATCCGTCTGGTCCTGGCAGGACGCCGTCAAGGCGGTGTTCCTCGACCGCGTGAATATCGTCTCCGAGTATGATGACGAGGTCCATTCGCCGTCATTTTCGATGCGGCTGCCCAGCGTGATAGCGCTGAAACAATATGTGCCGCTGTCGCGCAAACCCGCCTTTACCCGGTTTAACGTCTTTCTGCGTGACCGTTTCGCCTGCCAGTATTGCGGCGATGTGCCGGGTACATCCGAACTGACATTCGATCACGTGATTCCGCGTTCGCGCGGCGGGCAGACCAGCTGGGACAATGTTGTTGCGGCCTGCTCGGGCTGCAACCTGGTCAAGGGTAACCGGTTGCCGGAAACCTGCGGGATGATACCCGCGTCGATGCCGGTGGAGCCGACCAATCATCGCCTGCAGAGCAACGGGCGGGCATTTCCGCCGAACTTCCTGCATGAAAGCTGGCGCGATTTCCTTTATTGGGACAGCGAGCTCGAACAGGGCTGATATCGTCCTGTTCCCGGGGTTTTCCCAACATTAAAAATTTGTAATCCGCCGGACATGCCGTCGTAAGGCGCGGGTTCCCATATTCGAAGTTGAACGAAACTTCAGAATGTGGAGAAACCGATGTCCAGAGACAGAATTGCAAAATCCGCCATCGCCGTTGCCGCCCTCGGCGCTGTTGCGGCCCTCGGTGCGGCCGGCGGTGTGCTGTCGAGCAAGAACCTCGCAGCGTCTTCCGTGATGACAACGCCTGTGACCGCTCTCGAGAACCGGACGCTGCCGGGCAGTTTCTCCGGCATTGTCGAACGGGTCGGTCCCGCGGTTGTATCGATTCGTGTGACGGGGACGGCGCCCCAGAACCGCCACGGCGCTCAGGGCGGCAGGCCCGGCGCAGCACCGGAAATCCCCGAGCCCTTCAAGCGTTTCTTTAACGAAGAATTCGGCAAGCGCTTCGGCAACCAAAACGGCAATCCCCAGGCTCAGCAACGCCGCGCGCCGAAAGTCCGGGGGATGGGATCCGGTTTCTTCATCGATGCAGCCGGACATATCGTCACGAATAATCATGTCGTGGGCAATGCCGACAAGATCGAGGTTGTGCTCAAAGACGGTGACGTCTTCGAGGCCGAACTGGTTGGCAGTGACCCCAAAACCGATCTGGCGCTGTTGAAGGTGCAATCGGCCGAAAAGTTTCCCTATGTCCGCTTCGGCAGTTCCGCCGAGGCGAAGGTAGGCGACTGGGTGATCGCGCTCGGCAGCCCGTTCGGGCTCGGCCAGACGGCGACGACCGGCATCGTGTCCGCACGCGGTCGCGATATCGGCGCCGGTCCGTATGATGATTTCCTGCAGATCGATGCGCCGATCAATCGCGGCAATTCCGGCGGGCCGACCTTCAACGTCCGTGGCGAGGTCATCGGCGTCAACACGGCAATTATCTCACCGACAGGCGTCAGTGCCGGGATCGGCTTCGCGGTGCCGTCCGACATGGCGAAAAACGTGATCGCCCAGCTGATGAAAAGCGGCTCGGTTTCGCGCGGCTGGCTGGGTGTGAATATCCAGAACGTCACAAAGGACCTGGCGGCCGGTCTCGGGATGTCGAAAGCCGAAGGCGCGCTTGTATCAAGCGTGAATGATGGCAGCCCTGCCGCGAAGGGCGGCCTGCAGCCCGGAGATGTCATTGTCGCAGTCGATGGCGAACGTATCGAGAAAATGCGTGAACTGCCGCGGCGTATCGCCCGTATCGCTGCCGGTGACGACACGCAGATGACGGTCATCCGCGGCGGTAAGGAACGCACGCTGAACGTCACCATCGGCGCGATGCCAAAAGCGGACAAGGTCGCCTCCGTCAGCCCCGATAAAGTGGAGAAGCCGCGTTTTGGCATGGTGCTGTCTGCGCTTAACGATAAGACACGCACCCGGCTCGGTCTGGAGAAAGACGATACAGGCGTTCTGGTAACCAATGTCGATCCCAACGGTATCGCCGCCGCAAAGGGTGTCCGTCCAGGTGACGTGATCCGCCGGGTATCCGGACAGCAGGTTTCAACGCCTGAAGATGTCATTCGGATGGTCGACAAAGCGCTCGAAAATGCAAAAACCGACGAACGGAAAGCCCTGCTGGTCCTCGTGAACAGGAATGGGAACGACCGCTATGTCGCACTGCCGCTGCGTGACGCCTAAGCGGCGTCGCCGTCGTGCAGTAACGGAGCCGGTGTCCTGTGCCCCCGGGGGCGCCGGCTTTCCTGCATTTGCGCACACCCGCTTTAAGGGGAAAATATGTCGGAATATTTTACGGTTCCGAGGCTACCAATCGGGTCACGTTCCGCAACCCATTGATATTGAAGCCTTTAATTTTTGTGGCACGTGGTTTGCTTGGTCTCCAGAGGGTAGGTAGCGGCTGTCGCTGCTATCGGAATTCCGGGACAGATTAAGTGCACATATTCAGAACCTTCGTCTCGGCCGTACTTGTTGGTCTTTGCTGCTTCCATCTTTACCGCAGGGGAGTCGCGTGCCGGGTGGGTGTACGATATCGAGGCGGCGTTCGATCTCGTCCCGTACGGACCTGGACAGCCATCCGGCTCTCAGCACGTCGTTCTGGGCCGGATCGAGTTCAGCACCGCGTCGGGGACGGACAGCTCCGGGGTTGCTGATTTTCAGTTTGATATCAACAACGTCGCGATCCCAATCTTCATCGCCTATCAGGCGTCTTTCCGCAAAGAGGACCTTCAGGGTATCGCCTGGTCGATTGATTCCGCGTCAAATCTGACGCTCACCACGCTTCAGGCGATCCAGGTTGGCGCCCCGGGGACCCCGGGGGTATCGGCGTGTCTCGAACTTGTTTTCAGCGCGGTCAATGGCTGTGGTCCGGTTCCAACCACGATCGTGAACGGTGTGCCGGCAACAGACCCCTTCGCAAATACGTCCATTTTCGGCTACTCGATATTCGATCAGGCCCATCCGAACTTTCTGTTCAGAAGTACGGTGATCGCGCTGGATATCTGGCTGGTTTCCGCTCCGCTGGCAGTGCCGGCACCTGCCCCTGCCCCGCTGTCGATCATGCTGTTCGGCGGCGCCCTGCTGGCTGCCAGGTCTTTCCGCCTGCGCGGATAAACAGCGATACAGTGACGGGATAGCCGTCTCCGCACTGCCGGGGTAATCTCCCCTATTCGCATAATTGCAGATACGGGGAACGGCATGACATTGAAAACAGTTGCACTCCTTAGCCCGGGGGATATGGGCGAAGGCGTCGCCGCGTCGATCATCGGGCAGGGCATTGACGTCATCACCGTGCTCGCCGGGCGCAGCGACGAGACCCGGATGAGGTCGGAACGCGCCGGTATCCGCGATGTGGCGGATCTGGAAACACTGGTCAGCGAATCCGACTTGGTGATGTCGATCATGCCGCCGGAACGGGCCGAAGCGATCGCCGCCGAGGTCGCGGCGGCGATGAAAGTGACCGGCAAAACCCCGCCCTATGCCGATATGAATGCGATTGCTCCGACCACGGCGCATCGTATTGCCGCCATGATGGCCGATGCGGGCGCCGAATATATCGATGGCGGTATTATCGGCTGGGCGCCCCTGAAATCGAAGGCCGATACCAAGCTCTACGTATCCGGCCCGCAGGCCGGGCTGATGGATGCGCTGGACGGTAACGGCAAGAAAATCATCCAGCTCGGCGACGAGATCGGCCGTGCCTCCGCGGTGAAAATGATCTACGCCTCGGTGACGAAGGGCACGGATTCGCTGCTGACGGCGGCCTATACGGCGGCAGAGGCGCTCGGCATCCGCGAGGTGCTCGAGGCCGAATGGCAGGGCGATGTGCTCGACCGAATGGCGCGCCGCGTGCCCGCCCTGCCGGCGGATGCGGGTCGCTGGATCGGCGAGATGGAACAGATTGCGGAGACCTATGCATCGGTGGGTGTGACCGCGAATTATCACAAGGGGGCGGCCGACATGTACCGGCTGCTGAATGCCACGCCCTTCGCCACCGAGTCCCGCGAGACCATGGATAAAAGCCGGACTATGCAGGACTCGGTGAAGGTTTATGTTCAGCATCTCAATCCGCCCAAAGCGACGGAATAGGGCGGCGATCTGCGCGTGATCGGTGAACGTATAAAGCGTTGTGTGTGCGACCTGTTGAACGGTTCTTAGTCCGGGAGCATTCTCCAAAGCGATGACCACGCCAGATACATCCGATTTGATGACGCGCCCGCCTCCCGGCGCGGCAGCGGATCTGTATGTCGGTGAGGTCATGCACCGGCGGTCGCGGCCGAAGGCTTACGAATTCGTCTATCGGGTGTTCAATATCGTGCTCGATATCGACCGGCTGGCGGAACCGCCGGCCCGGTGTCGGCTATTCTCCCATAACCGGTTCAACCTGTTTTCATTCCATGACCGCGATCACGGTCCGCGCGACGGCTCGGGGCTACGCCCCTGGATCGAAGAACAGCTTGCGGCTGCCGGGCTGAGCCCTGCTGCGGCGCAGGTGCGTTTGCTTTGCATGCCGCGCGTTCTCGGCTACGGGTTTGATCCGCTATCCATCTGGTACTGCCATGATGCCGCGGGAGATCTGCGGGCGGTCCTGTACCAGGTCAAAAATACCTTCGGCGATCAGCACGGATATCTTTTGCCGGTAGGCGATGACAGTGCAGGCCCGTCGGATCATGAATTCGACAAGATATTTCATGTTTCTCCGCTGATCGCGATGGATGCGCGGTACCGCATCCGCACCACCTCCCCGGATGAGAGCCTTGCCGTGCTGATCCGCGAATCCGACGATGACGGTGAATTCCTGGTTGCCACCCTGACCGGGGAGCGACGCGTCATGACCGACGGCGCATTGATCCGCCAGTTCCTGCGCGTGCCTTTCATGTCGCTCAAAGTGATTGTCGCCATCCACTGGCAGGCGATCCGCCTGATGCTGCGCGGCGTCAAGTATACCAATCGGCCCCAACCGCCCGCCGAGGGAGTTTCCACCCCGCCGCATCCCGCGCGAAAGGATGCCGCGTGAGCGGACTGGACGCACAGGTGGAGGCATCATGGATGTTGGACAGCCGGCTGCGGGCGGGACATCTTGAGATCATACTTCCGAACGGACGGAGGCTGAGACTTTCAGGCAAAAATGACGGCCCGTCCGCGGTGTTGAAGCTGAACCGATGGCGGGGCTTTCGCCGGTTTTTCGGCGGCGGCACGGTCGGTTTCGGCGAATCCTACATGGACGGCGATTGGGACTCGCCCGACCTGCCAAAGGTGATTGAACTGGCGGCGCGCAACCTGCCCAAGCGTCCGATGGCATTTCGCACATTATCGCCCTGGCGTCTGGCCGACAGGATGCGCCATGTATTCCGGCCCAACACCCATGCCGGATCGCGGGAAAACATTGCCGCACATTACGATCTCGGCAATGACTTCTACGCGCTCTGGCTCGATCCTTCGATGACGTATTCATCCGCCGTGTTTGCCGAGGGGGCAGATGATCTTGAAAGTGCGCAGGCGGTAAAAAACCAGCGCCTGATGGATCTCGCCGGTGTCCGGGCCGGCGACCGGGTTCTGGAAATTGGCTGCGGCTGGGGTGGGTTCGCCCTGCAGGCAGCGCGGGAGCGTGGTGCTCATGTGACTGCCGTCACCGTTAGTCAGGCGCAATTCGACGAGGCGCGCAAACGTGTGGCGGCAGCCGGCCTGAACGAGAAGGTCGATATCCAGTTGCGGGATTACCGAAAGCTCGACGGGCAATGGGATCATGTCGTGTCGGTCGAGATGATCGAGGCCGTAGGCGAGAAATACTGGCCGGTTTATTTCGATCGTGTTGCAGCGAGCATTTGCCCCGGCGGCACCTTTGCCCTTCAGGCCATCGTCATCGAGAACGAGCGCTTCGATGCCTATCGCCGGAGCGCCGACTTTATCCAGAAACATATTTTCCCGGGTGGGGCGCTGTTGAGCCCGAATATCCTGCGCGAACAGGCAGCCGCCGCCGGTTTGTCCTGGCACTCGGCCGCGGGGTACGGGCTCGATTATGCAGATACGCTTGCGCAATGGCGCGACAGGTTCGAGTCCGTCGCGGACCGGGTTGCCGGGATGGGCTTCGATGAACGTTTCCGCCGGTGCTGGTCGTTCTACCTGGCCTATTGCGAGGGTGGCTTCCGCGCCGGCAATATCGATGCGCTTCAGGTTGCCCTGGTTCGGCAATAAAAATGCCGTGAGATGCTTTTTGAAGCTTTTCTCGGCGTTGTCGAACGGCTAAATTTGGAATAATCCGTGAAATATTATTTGCTGGCAGATTGGGTAATGCTCCCGTGGTCTGAATAAAAATATTTATGCGGCGCGTTGTGATGACGACTTGTTAGTAAAGTAAGGAAGTATTGTGTTTCGTACTCTGTCTCTTGCCGCCGTGTTTGGCGCTGCGCTTTCCCTCTCCACCGGTGCTGCGGCCATGCCCACCACTTATTCAGGTGTCACCTTCCCGGATGGAGATATCTCCTTCGCCGATGAAGTTATCAGCTTTAATCCGGGCCCGGATGTCGCGGCGCCCCATGATGACCAGAATCTGGTTTTGGGCGCTCCTGATGGAAGTCATATTTCCCTTGGGGATAACGGCTCGATCATCGTGCGGTTTTCCGATAACTCGCTCACGATGTAGGGTGACGCGACGGCGGATCTTCATATCTTCGAGGTCGGCGCGCGGGTCGAGGTGTTCAATATCGCGATCTCGCAGGATCTCGTGAACTGGATCGATCTCGGTGATCTGAGCGGCCAGCCGACCAGTATCGATATCGATGCCGTTGCGGGCGTGGTTCAGTTTGCCCAGTATTCTTATGTCCGGCTGACGGACGTTGATCCCAATCAGACCGGTTCGCCGTTCGGCGAGGCAGATATTGACGCCATCGGTGCGATTTCCTCGGCGCCCCCTGTCGCGATACATGCGCCTGGCGCACTCGCGTTTCTGGGTCTCGGATTTGCGGCGATGATGCTGCGCCGCCGGCGCTGACGCCAGGCCGCTTGCGGTGGTCTAATCCGCCTTCGTTGTCCTGTTGATCAAGGGCAGATACAACGCATAGGGCAGCAGACGGGCGAACTTGAGCATCCAGGTAAACCGCTTGGGGAACGTGATCTCAAACCGGTTGGTCAGCAGGCCACGATAAAACTGGTCGACGGCCTTGTCGACCGGCATCAGGAACGGCATGGCAAAATCGTTCTGGTCGGTGAGCGGTGTTTTGACGAAACCGGGATTCACCAGTTGCACGGTAATGCCTGCGTCGCCGAGCTCCATGCGTAGTGCTTCGCACATATTGATCAGGGCAGCCTTGGTCGCGCCATAGGCCGATGCGGTGCGCAGGCCGCGGTAGCCGGAGATAGAGGCCACGACCGCGATCCGTCCCGATTTTTTCTCCATCATGCCGGGGATGACGGCTTCGAGCATTTTCACCGTGCCCATGACGTTGAGGTCGAACTGGATCCGGAAGTCTTCGGCCTTCAGCTGGGTGGCATCCACCGGGATATAGGTCCCTGCGTTCAGCACGCAGAGATCGGGTGTGCCGAATTCGTCAAGGATTCGGTCGCGCGCCTGTCCGATGGCGGCTGCATCGGTAACGTCCAGCGGGATCGCGACGATACGACCGGCAAGGTTTTCACCTTCCTGTTCAAGGCTTTTCAGGTCGTCGATGCCGCGCGCACTGGCGATAACGGTACAGCCCTCTGCGGCGAGACGAAGCGACAGGGCACGGCCGATACCGGTACTGGCGCCGGTGATCCAGGCGACGGGAAAGGGCGGGCTTTTGGTCATCAATACCATCATCTGTTCAGAGAAGCGGTTCGGGAAGTATACGCGAACCCGTTCCGGATAGATCGCTTTGAGATTGGCCCGTTGATGGTTGTGAACGCGCCATTCCCGCATCCGTCCCGATCGACTAGTCTGAAGCCATGACCGAACCCCGTCTGAAGACCAGCCTGTGGATAAGCGCCCAGATACGTCTGTGTGACCTGTCCTTTATGTCCGCCATTGTCGCGCGTCGCGGCGACAGTGATGCAGGGCAGGTGATGATCCTGCGGGACCTGATGGACGGCACGGTCGAACTGTTCGCACGCACCACCGATCTCGACGGCAACCGCGCATGGCGTTGCGCCAGCGGCCCCGAACCGGTCACGTCCGCAGCGGCGCAGGAAATCATCGAGCGCGAAGCCGGGTTCGATCCGGATCTGTGGGTGCTTGCTGTCGAAGACCGCGACCGCAAGTACGAACTGGACGCGCCCGTGATCTGATTTCTGAAATCTGGCTCCCGGGCGCGCCGCTAGATAGTCACCTCGATCTCGCCCAGCCTTTTCGTCAGCTTCTGGTTTTCCGCATAATCGACCGGTACCCCGATCAGGGCCGGGCCGTCCTGAGCGAAGGCTTCTTCCAGGGCGGCTGTAATCTGGCCAGGCCCGTCGACCACCTTGCCCCACATGCCGAAAGATTTTGCCAGCATCTCGAAATCCGGGTTGTTGAAGGCGAGGTCCGAATGCTTTCCGTCGAAATGGGTCTGCTGTTTCCATTTGATCAGGCCGTATTCACCGTCGATCCACACCATGATGACCATCTTGCTGCCGATGCGGACGGCGGTTTCCAGGTCCTGAACGTTCATCAGGAAACCGGCATCGCCACAGATCGCGAGTACGCGGGAATCGGGTGCGGCGAACTGGCCGCCCATCGCTCCGGGAAGGGCAAAGCCCATCGAACAGAACCCGTTGGAGATCAGGCAGGTATTGGTTTCTTCGCATTGGTAGTAGCGGGCAATCCACATCTTGTGGGCGCCGACATCCGACAACACGATGTCCTCCGGCGCCAGGAAACTGCGCACGTCGTTGATGATGCGCTGCGGTTTCATCGGGAAGGAATCGTCGTCTTTTTCCGCCGCCAGGTCATCCACGATGGTCTGGCGCAGTTCAGCCCAGTCATTGATGTCGTATAGCGGCAGCTTGCCCTCGAAACGCGCGTTCAGCCCTTCGTTGATCTGCCAGAGCGCGTCTGCGAGATCGGACACCACGTCGACCATCACCGGGTAATCCATATCGATTTCGGCCGGCATGAAATCGATATGGATGATCGTCTTGTCGCAATCGGGGTTCCAGAAAACCGGTGCGATCTCCACGAGGTCGTACCCGACGGTGATCACGGTGTCGGATTTTTCAAATGCCTTGTTTACGTGGTCGCGGCCTTGAAGACCCATGGTGAACAGGCAATGTGGGTCGGACATGGCGACGGCGCCCTTGCCCATGAAGGTATTGACCACCGGGATACCGGTTTTACGCGCAAAGCGGCGCAGCTGTTTGGCAGCGCGTTTCCGCAACGCCCCGTTACCGGCAAGGATGATGGGGTTGGTCGCCTGTTTAATCGCGTCGATGGCGGCGCGAACCGACTTATGATCGGCGGCAGGCCGGCGGGTTACCGTCGGTGCCATGACCTGTCTGTCGACATCTTCCTTGGCGACGTCTTCGGGCAGTTCGATCACCGTCACGCCGGGTTTTTCGGTTTCGGCGATCTTGAATGCCTTGCGGACGATCTCCGGCACTGTCTCGCCGCTCCACACGGTCTGCGCCCATTTCGAAATTGGCTCCATCATGCCGATGGCATCCATGTTCTGGTGGCTTTCCTTATGGAGCCTGCGGGTCGATCCCTGGCCGATAATGGCAACGACCGGTGCGCGGTCCATGTTGGCGTCGGCAAGCCCCGTCACGAGGTTCGTCGCGCCCGGCCCCAGCGTTGACAGGCAGACGCCCGCTTTACCGGTCAGCCGACCATAGGCATCCGCCATGAAAGCTGCGGCCTGTTCGTGACGGCACAGGATGAAATCGATGCGGCTGTCTTCGAGCGATAGCATCAGGTCGGCATTTTCCTCGCCGGGAACGCCGAAAATTCTCTCGACGCCCTCCGCTTCGAGACAGCGGACGAAAAGATCGGAGGCTTTCATGGGTAGTCCTTTTCTTTCAACAGGCGGGGTTCTGATCAGACGGGGTCGGCATCGGGTGGTGATTCAAGTGTGTCGGTGCGCAGCACGATCATCTTGTCGACCGTCATGTCGCGCAAGCTATGTGGAATACCGCCGGTGCCGAGGCCCGATTGACGTAATCCGGCGAACGGCATCCAGTCCGCGCGGAACGCCGTATGATCGTTGACCATCACGGCGGAGGCGTCGAGGCCGTTGCTGATGGCCATGGCGCGCTCAACATCGCGGGTGAACACCGACGCATGGAACGCGGTCGGCAGGGAATTCGCCCGGTCCAGCGCGTCTTCGACCTTGAACCACGGATCGACACAGACGACGGGGCCGAAAACCTCTTCGGTCATCAGCCGACAGTCCAGCGGTGCATTGAAAATGACGGTCGGGGCATAGAGCGTGTCGGTTAGTTTTTCGCCGCCGGTCAGCAACTGTCCGCCGCCATCGACGGCCTCAAGCACCCATTCGTGAATTCGGTCGAGCTCTGCCGGGCGGATCAGCGGGCCGATATCGGTCTCATCAAGCATCGGGTCGCCGACAACGAGCCCGGACGCTTTCATGGCAAGCTGGGTCGCGAAACGTGTCGCTATCTTGGTGTGAGCGAAGATGCGCTGGCTCGAAACACAGACCTGGCCCGCATGATAGAAACAACCTTTCAGCAGTGCTTCGCGGACCTCGTAAACATCGGAATCGCCGGTGATGATGACCGGTGCGGCGCCACCATGTTCCAGCGCGCAGCGCGTGCCGGGGGCAAGTTTCGACCGCAGCACCCAGCCGACCCCGGCGCTGCCGATAAAGCTGAAGAAACCGACCCGTGAATCCGTGACCAGTTTTTCCGCCAGCGTGTTGTCGGATGTCACAATGGTCCGCGCCCAGCCCTGCGGCAGACCCGCTTCATGCAGTATGTCGATGAAGGCGAAGCAGGAAAGCGGTGTTTCAGGCGCCGGTTTCACGATCACCGGACAGCCTGCGGCAATGGCGGGTGCGACCTGGTGGACAATCAGGTTCAGCGGATGATTGAAGGCGCTGACGGCCACCACCACGCCGACCGGTTCACGCTGGGTAAATGCCATCCGGTTGCCGGTCGCTGGCGTCAGTCCCATCGGCACGACGTCGCCGGCATCCGTCCGCAATGCGGCAATGGTTGCCTTGACGCTGTCGATCGCGCGCAGGATTTCGGCCCGCGTATCGCGGCGCGGCTTGCCGCCTTCGCGAATGGCGATGTCGATCAGCTGATCGGCGCGCTGCTCCATCAGCGTCACGGTTTTTTCCAGTACCGCGAGCCGTTCATGACCGGGCAACCAGGCAGCCCGGTCGCGGAACAGCGCGAAGGCACCGGCGAGCGCATTTTCTATATCTGCGGGAGTATTCTCCGTCACCGTATCGACCGGCGACAGGTCGTACGGGTTTACAACGGTCAGTGTTTTTGTGGCGGTATCTGTATCTGGTGAGTTCATGTCACTTCGCATATGGGGTGAGGTTGAGGTGCGTACAGTCGTAAGATGTGTCGGCAGGATAACATTTTCGTCACCATAGTGGTGTCGGCAAGGGGGTGGCGGCATCATTCGACGAACATGCTACGCTGTTACCGCAACCGGGGAATATTGCTATGGCAAAGTACGATTATGGCGCTTATTTCGGCCCGATCGAGCCTTTGGCGGATGCGACGCGCAACGCCGATTCGCGTGTATGGGGCAATGGCACCGAGAAAAACAAGGATGCGCATGACTACGTGCTGTATCTCGGCTGCAATGTTCTGCGCACCGTCGCCCTGGCGGAGACGATCACCGCGATTCTGACCGAGATGGGGGTCGATTTCGTTGCCCTCGGCGGCCCGTCGACCTGTTGTGGGATTATTCACAAGTCCCATGGGGATACCGATGTGTCGGAAGCGGTTACGGCACAGACATTTGCGAAATTCGATGGCTACGCGCCAAAAGCGGTGCTGACCTATTGCCCTTCCTGTCATGCGCATATGGACAATACGCTAATCGAATCCGGCCTGACGACCGATGCACCCTATCTGCATGTCACCGAATTTATCGTCGATAATCTCGACCGGCTGAATTTCCGTAACCGGGTTGAACGCCGGGTGATGTTTCATGCCCATGGCGATAACGACCAGGCGGAACGGGATTCGCGGTTTGCCCGCGCTATTCTGGGTGCGATCCCCGGGCTGGAGGTGGTAGATGCATCCGGCGGGCCCGAGTGGGGGCATGATTGCGGCAGCCTGCAGATCGGCCTCGTCGGGGCGGAAAAGCATGCTTCCCTGGTTAAAGACCTGTTCGTGTCCGCGAAGCGTGAGAAAGTAGATGCCGTCACCGCGCTCTATCATTCCTGCTATCGCAACCTGTGCCCGCAGGAAGAAACCCATGGGGTAGAGGTCGTTCACTACACCGACCTCGTCGCCGAGGCGTTAGGTCTGCCGAAGCACGACGAGGCATATAAGCGATTTTACAAAGCATCAGACCCGGCGGGGGCCTTTGACGAGCTGGCGCAGCGGGCTGAGGCACGCGGACTGAAACCGGCACGCCTGCGCAAGACGCTGGACGTGCATTTCGGGGCCAAGTAGCGTCGGGTTTTGCCGGTTCGGCACCAGCACGATACAGGATCACATGCGCGTACTCGTCATTTATGCCCATCCCGACCCCGACAGCCTGAACGGGGCCATTCACCGCGAAATCCTGACCGCCTTGTCGGCGGCCGGGCATGAGGTCGATGATATCGATCTGTATGCGGAGGGGTTCGACCCGGTACTCAGCGCCGAGGAACGGCGTGATTATTTTGAACCCGGTCTGAACCGGGCGCGGGTCGCGGATTATGCGGCCCGGATCGAGGCCGCCGAGGGGCTGGTGTTCTGCTTTCCGACATGGTGTCTCGGACCGCCGGCAATCCTCAAGGGATTTTTCGACCGCGTCATGGTGCCGGGGGTGTCATTCCGGCTGGAAGAAGACGGGTCCCTGTCACCCAATCTGCAGCATATCAAGCGGGTGGCGGCGGTTGTCACCTATGGTCGAAGCCGGGGGATTCTCTGGTGGTTCGGTGATCCGCCGCGTCGGATGATGACGCGTTATATACGCTGGTTTGTGTCCCGGAATGCGCGCATCCGTTACCTCGGTTTTTACGATCTCCACAAACCTGACCGCGCCCGAAGCGAAAAGTTTCTAAAACGTGTCGCGAAGGCAATGTCGGGTTTCTGACGGGCGGTCTAGCCCGTAATCGAGGCTTGGGGCAGGTCGATCATCGCTTCTGTTTTGCCGTGTGGTGCCGGGCGTCCGCTCTCATCGACGAGTACAAAGACGATTTTTTCGACCGCCGTGATGGTTTTCTTCGTTCGCCGGTTTCTGACGACGCAGTGCAGGGTGAGGGATGTTCGTCCGAATGCCACGGTTTCCATCCCGATCTCGATCACGTCCCCCTGTCGGCCGGTCGCGACGAAATTTATCTCCGACATTGTCCGGGTGACGATCGATTCACTCTCAAGCTGGCACGACGCGTAGATAAAGGCTTCCTCGTCGATCCAGCCAAGAACGCGGCCGCCGAAGAGCGAGCCGTTCGAGTTAAGGTCACGCAAGGCGATCATTTTGCGTGTTCTGAACTGCATGCCCATCAAGCTCCCTCAAAGATGCCCCGAAGGGCGATGACAGACATTTCCTACCCGTGAATGCGTCGCCCTGCGTGCGCATGGTTTGTTGCTGCAGGGTCTCGTGGTCAGTCGCGGTTACGCCAGCTTGTTTGTCCTGCCGTCGAACCCGGCTGGATGACGTACAGAACCATCAGGCAGTTGCGCCCGGCTTGATCGAGTACGACCGGACTTTTGCCGGCAGGCTGCGGATTTTGCGGAATATGCTGCAGATGAAGGGAAGCACCAGTCGTGCTGCATCTGCGACGGCTTCTGCGCGAATAACCTGAGCGTTATGGCGATGGAATTCGACCTGCTCGGGGGTCGGCCAGCTCTCGTCAACGCTGTGGTTGAGGGGGGCGCGGTTATTGCGAAGCCAAGTGTTTTCGTTCTCTGTGTAGGGCCACATGTAAAAAGACCTCCGTCGTGGGTTGATCGGTGCCTCTTCCCTATTTGATGCCACTATCTGATTAAATGTTGCAGTGCACATCTGTTATATTGTTATTTTTCAATAATCTTCAATAAATTATGTTGCATTGCAATATAATGTCTTGGTGAGGCGTATTGGTGATATTTTGTTTCGATTGCGGGCGCTGAAACGAAACGTCCAGCGTATGCGTTCGTCCGACATTTGCGGGACTCAGCGCGACCCCCCGTGCGGACGGTCGAAAATCCGTTTGAATGATTGTTCCCGAAGGTCGCGTTTAAGCACTTTGCCGAAATGGCTTCGGGGGAGGGCATCGACAAAGGCGATCTTCCGCGGGACCTTGAACCCGGCAAGCCGGTCCCTGCCGAACAGGAACAGATCGTTGGCAAGGTCTTCATCTGCGGGACGCTGGTCTGAACTCGCCTCAGCCTTCGGGGCGATTCTGACCGTAACCAGTAGGATGGCCTCGCCCCAGTGCGTATCTTCAACGCCCACTGCGGCACACTCCCGGATATCCGGGCATTCGGCATAGACGGTTTCGACCTCGACCGAAGGCACGGATTCGCCGCCGGTAATGATGACGTCTTTCGAGCGGTCGACAATGCTGATCCGCCCATCCCCGTCCATCACGCCGATATCGCCGGTGAAACACCATTCCAGCCCTTCCGGGTCGTTCCGACGCAGGCGCCAGGTGGCGGCAGTCGCTTCTGCATTGCGGTGATAGCCGAGGGCGGTATTGAAATTGCGCATGGCGATATGACCGGGTTCGCCGCGCGGTACAGGGCGGTCGTGATCGTCCAGGATCAGCACCCGTGTGTCGACATGGGGCATGCCGATACTCTCCGGATATTCCAGTAATTCACCTCGACTCTGGGTTGCCATATTCAGGCTTTCGCTCAGGCCTGCCGCAGCTAGTATGTCGGCCTCGGGGAACATTTCCGACAGTTTCCGTCGAAGGGGGGCAGAGGTTGGTGCGGCGGTGGTCACCACCGTGCGCGGTCCGGTCAGGGGTATGCCGTCCCAGGCATTGAACAGCGGATTGATCAGGGCAGGTACCAGCGGCAGGTACTCGATGTCGCGGGTGCGGACCTCTGCCAGATAGCGCACGGGATCGAAAGATTTGGTTGCCGGGAAAACGACCGTGCCGCCACGCCAAAGAATAGTGAAAAGCCCCCATTCCATGCCGGCGACATGATAGGCTGGCAACACCGATAACGTCTGCCAGAAGCGGCGAATGCCGTATTCGGCGATATCGGCGAGGACGGTGAAAAGCGTGCCGACATGGCTGTGCAGGACGCCCTTGCTTTTGCCCGTCGTTCCGCCGGTTGAAACCAGTCGCCAGGGTTCGTCGAAACATGTTGCCATCGGCATTGCTGTGTCGGTCTGGGCGGCGATGACTGCCTCGTAATCCTGCCAGCCCTCTATGTCTCCCTTGGCGATACGGATGGTCGGTGTGGCCCCGGCAAAGAGACCAGCGAATTCCGCATTGGCGACGATCGCGCGGCAATCGTGGTCGTTGACGTATTCGGTAACCTCGGACCCAAGCAGCCTGACGTTCAACGGCGCAACGATGGCGCCGATCCGCGCGCAGGCGAAGATGGTCTCGACGATGGCGTGTTCGTTCCAGAACATCGTGGCCACCATGTCGCCCTCGCCGATGCCGGCTCCTATCATTCCGCGGGCGAACTGGGTGATACGCGCATTCAGTTCGCCATAGGAAAGCCGCCGCTGGCTCAGCAGGTCATCAATCGCAATCCGGTCGGGGTGGAGCTCAGCGCCGCGGCTCACCATCCAGGCGATGTTCGCAAGCTGTCGTTCCGGGTTTCTGAGATTTTCTTTCATGGCGGTCAGGTGTCCGGGCCGGTTCGATGGAAGGTGGGTTAGCCCAGGTTATCAGTCAGGAATACCCGGATCTTGACCCCGACGATAGGTGTGGCGTCGATTCTGTTCTTGGGGGTGTTATACTGCTCAAATACGCTCAGAACGAGACACCAAAAGGATATTTTTCAATAGATGTTTTCCGCCAGATGATCCCGGATTCTCTCCTTACAGGATACCGCCGGTTCCGGGGTGGCCCGTTCAAGGCCGAGGAAGCCCGATACCGCGAGCTCGCGGGCGGACAGGCGCCGTCAACTATGATTATTGCTTGCGCGGACAGCCGGGTGGATCCGGCGACGATATTTTCTGCGGCACCTGGCGAGCTATTCGTTGTCCGTAATGTTGCGGCCCTCGTACCGCCCTGTGAGACGTCTTCAGGGTATCATGGCACTTCCGCCGCACTTGAGTTCGCGATGACGTCGCTCGCAATCGAAAATATTGTGGTATTGGGCCATAGTTTGTGTGGTGGGGTGGCGGCATCGCTTGCCGCGGCACAGAATGTGCCGGCGGGAGCCTTCATCGGCCCCTGGGTTGAATTGTTGTCCGGGGTGCGTGACGAGGTTTTGGGAGACAAGACGGTGGACGGTCCACTCGAACGTCAGCGTGCGCTAGAGTGGATGGGGGTGATGCTTTCTATCGGCAACCTGAGGACTTTTCCGTTTGTTCGGGAGGCTGAGCAGGAAGGCCGGTTGACGCTTCACGGAGCGTGGTTTTCAATCGCCGAGGCAGAATTGTACTGGCATACTACCAGTACCGGGCTGTTTGAGCCTGTGTCGTCAGAATAGACGGAAAGAAGTGACCGAGATTTCCAGAGGCTGAAATCCGGAATTCATCACGAAACGCCTGACGGTGCCAGTTGGTTCAGTCGAAATCGCTTGCGTGGTGGCGTTCAGGGAGCTGCAGTTCTTCCGGTCCCATTACCTTATTGACCCGCCGTCCACGTTGAACCGCGGGGCGCGCCTGAATCTCGGTCGCCCACCGGACGACGTTCTTGTATGATGCCGCCTCGATGAATTCCTCGGCTTCGTACTGGTTGTTGATTACCAGGTTGCCGTACCACGCATAGGTGGCGATATCGGCGATGTTGTAGTCGTCGCCGCACAGGAACTGGCGGTCGGCGAGGTTCTTGTCGAGCACGTCGAGCTGGCGTTTGATTTCCATCGTGAAACGGTCGATGGGGTATTCGAATTTCTCCGGCGCGTATTTGTAGAAATGGCCGAACCCGCCGCCCAGATAGGGTGCGCTGCCCATCTGCCAGAACAGCCAGGACATGCATTCTGCACGTGCTGACGGTTTTGTCGGCAGGAATGCGTCGAACTTTTCTGCGAGGTAGAACAGGATGGCGCCGGATTCGAACACACGCGTTGGCGTCGCCGTGCTGACATCCAGCATGGCCGGGATTTTAGAATTCGGATTCACCGACACGAATCCGCTGCCGAACTGATCGCCTTCCATGATGCGGATCAGCCAAGCGTCGTATTCGGCATCCTTCTTACCCATGGCAAGAAGTTCCTCGAACATGATCGTGACCTTGACGCCATTCGGTGTCGCCAGCGAATACAGCTGGTGCGGATGCTTGCCGACGGGCAATTCCTTTTCATGCGTCGCACCTGAAATCGGGCGGTTGATACTTGCCCATTGGCCTGCGCCTTCAGTATCCCATTTCCAGACTTTTGGGGGGGAATATGTCGAGTCTGCCATGTGATGGTCTTTCTGATGGAGTGAGGGTGTGCATCGGGCGGCGGACGCCAATGCTGTTGACGGCAAGATTACCAAACGCGGCCGAGCCCAACTAGAGCAAAGATTATGCTTAACGCAGATAGGTCTCGTTGAAAAAATTCAATACCCGTCGTTAACCGCAATACGCGGGGCGACAGTCAGCCGCCGCAGCAACTCTTGTATGTCTTTGCTAGATCCACACGGGCAGGGGTCGTTACAACCGGTTTTGCTGGACGGCGTGGTCACGACCGACCCATCGGCATATATCCACAGCCCGTCTTCGATCCGAAAACGAGAATCCTCGCGTGAGTGCGGGTTGCGCCGTCGTTTTTGAAACGGTCGTGGTGACGACCGAAGACGGGTCTGCTTTTAAGACCTTCGTTGCTTATGCAAGGGGCGAAAGCAAAGGCGGGGTGGTCATCCTTCATGAAATTTTCGGTGTGACAGGCCAATCGCAATCCGTCACCCGGTCCTATGTCGATGACGGTTTTGACGCGATTGTGCCAGCATTATTCAACAGGGCGTCGTGTCAGACGGTTGTCGAATTTGATGATCTTGAAAAAAAGGTCGCGACCTGATGATGCAACTCGCTCTCGAAGTAGTGGTAATCGATACTGTCGTTTAAGTCTGCCGTCACGTTTTATGGCGCTAAACTGACGAATTTCCTTGATGTGCCGCCTAAATCTCCGATGCAGTTCTGCTTCGGAGATACCAATATGATGACGAACCCTGATATCATTAATAGTCTAGGAAACTCGATTTCTGTCGCAGGAAATCATATTTATCTGGCCGATCATTAATTCGTCAACGACGCGATAGATGCCTATGTGACCGATGCAGCTATGCGGGCTTTGGGACGTACGGTTTTCCTAATACGCATCGCCGCTAGACACGGCGAGGCCGCTACGCCACATTCAAAAGA